>Ga0315551_10000048_pt1 | contig 82807 bp, 84 predicted proteins | sample SalMarSW160290MG_FD_203678 | JGI IMG/M metagenome (GOLD analysis project Ga0315551, IMG submission 203678) | Salt marsh sediment microbial communities from the Plum Island Ecosystem LTER, Massachusetts, United States - Salt Marsh Sediment SW1602-90 ...
AGAGCGCGTCTGGGGCGTCGTTCATGATCTACGACAACGAGAGCGCCACTGGTGGCACGTTCTATGCCGCCGCCGGCTCCGGTGTCACGATCACCTGCCCGAGCGCAGCCACCCCGACCCTGCCGCCGCGGCAGGCCAACGTGGCCTGGAGTCCCTCCGGGTTCCCCGACGTGCCGGCCCGTCGCAAGGTCACCCCGATTACGGGGCCGACGCCGCTGCCGATGCCGATGCCCTGAGATCACCGGGGAGGCGGAGTCACAACGGAGCGCGCCAACACAGAAAGTGTGGGCCCGTCAACGGAAAGTGGCTCAACCGGGAGGAGTCGGGGGCCGATAAGCCCTCATGAAGGGGTCGAGATGCGACCCCGTGAAGAGAGAGGTCCTTTCCCATGCGATGGATGCGTGAGCGTCTCAGCAAGGAAGAGGGATTTACGCTCATCGAGCTCATGGTGGTGGTGCTGATCATTGCAGTGCTGGTGGCCATCGCCATTCCCTCCTTCCTCGGCTTCCGCAATCAGGCCCAGGATCGCGCGACGCAGACCGATCTGCGCAATGCCTTGCTCGCTGAGAAGGCAGTGTGGACGGCCAACAGTGCCTTTTCGGCGACTGCGGCGGATCTGAAGGTCTATGAACCGACGGTTGAGGTCAGCGCGGCTCTCAGCCAGGACATGGTGTACGTGGAGTTCGCCGCGGCGACCCCCAGCCAGGTGTGTCTCTCCCAGCAGAGCGCGTCTGGGGCGTCGTTCATGATCTACGACAACGAGAGCGCCACTGGTGGCACGTTCTATGCCGCCGCCGGCTCCGGTGTCACGATCACCTGCCCGAGCGCAGCCACCCCGACCCTGCCGCCCACCCAGGCCAGCGTGGCCTGGAGCAGCACGGGCTACCCGGCGGTTCCGTAAAGCCGCAGTCTCACCAACGAGGGGACGGACCCAGTGTCCGTCCCCTCGTACGCGTCCGGACCAGGACATCGAGCGGGCCGCGAAATCCCGCTCCCCGGCCCGGCCACTCTCTAGCCTCCGGCCCCGGGAGGTCAGATGACCGCAACACTGGTGACGTTGGGAGCCCTGCTCGGCCTGTCATTTGGTTCGTTCGTCAACGTCGTGGCCCACCGGATCCCGCAGCACGCCTCGATCGTCCGGCCCCCGTCCCACTGCCCGTACTGTCAGGCGCCGATCCGGACCCGTGACCTGATTCCGGTGCTGTCGTGGCTGCTGCTGCGGGGCCGGTGTCGCGACTGCGGCCAACCCATCGCCGTCCGCTATCCCGTGGTGGAAGGGATGACGTCACTGCTCTTCGTGGCGGCGGCGCTGGCGGTGGGATCGGTCTGGGTGCTGCCCGCCTACTGGGTGTTCGTCGTCGTGACCATGGCACTCGCGCTCATCGACATCGACCAAAAGCTCATCCCGAATCGGGTGCTGTTCCCCGGCCTGGCGGTGGCGGCGCCGCTCCTGCTCGCCGGGGCGGTCGCCGACGGCCATCCCGGATGGTGGCTGCGAGGCGTCGCCGGCGGGGCAGGCTACTTCGTGGGCCTGCTGATCCTGGCCCTGATCGCTCCCCGCGGCGGATTGGGCATGGGCGACGTCAAGCTCGCCCTCCTGCTCGGGCTCTTCCTCGGCTATCAGGGGTGGGAGCAGGTGCTGCTCGGTGCCTTCATCGCCATCTTGCTTGGCGGGGTCGTCTCGGCCGTGCTGCTCCTCACTCGCCGCAAGGGACGGCGTGACACCATCCCGTTCGGCCCCTACCTGATCGCCGGTGCGTACCTGACGATCGCCTGGGGCGAGCAGATCCTCGACTGGTACCTCGGCTGAGCCGAGCCGGGGGGAAGGCACCAGGGCCGACTGTGCTCGACGGCGAAGGCGCGGGTAGCCTGTGCTTTGGCTCCTCCCCGCCGGAGGCGCTACGATCAGACGCAGGGTCGAATGACAGCGCTGTAATTCGACCCGAGTCGGGGCTCTCCAATCGAGCGGAGATCAGATGGCCGTAACGGTTGGCCTGGACATCGGTGGTACCGCCGTCAGGGCGGCGGTCCTCGATTCGGCCAAGAACCGGTGGGTACTGCGCCGGTTCGCCGAGATGCCGCTCCCGCCCGGAGCCGTCACCGCCGGCGAGATCATCGACGAAGGGGCCGTCTCCGAAGCGATCTCCGCCTTGTGGCGGCGGGCCAAGCTCCCGAAACGCCGGGTGGTGGTCGGAGTCGCCAGCCAACGCCTGGTGGTGCGCCAAGTCGACGTTCCCTACCTGGGCCCCGAGGAGCTGGCCGAGGCACTGCCGTACCAGGTGCAGGACTCGATCCCGCTGACGGTCGAAGAGGCGGTGCTCGACTACGTCCCTCTCGAGGAGTTCATGACCCCCGAGGGCGATGCGATGCAGTCGATCCTCGTGATCGCAGTGCATCGGGACATCGTCGACTCGGTGATGCGGGTGCTGGGAGACGCCAAACTCACCCCGGCCGCCATCGACCTGCAGCCCTTCGGACTGGTCCGAGCAGTGTTCGGGATCGAGGTCGGGGTCGGGAGCCCGCTGCAGGCGCTGGTCGACATCGGGGCGTCGGTGACCCAGCTCGCCATCACCCGCGGCGGCACCGCCCGATTTGTGCGCCTGTTGCCGCGGGGTGGGGACGATTTCACCTCGGCACTCGTCGAGGGGCTCGGCATGGAGGTCGAGGACGCCGCCGAACTCAAGAACCGGCTCGGGGTGCGGGCCGAGGGCATGCCCGGCGACGGTGATCCGGACGCGGAGGCCCAGCGACTGCTCACCGGCAAGGCCGACGAGCTGATCGACGACATCCGGGGATCGGTGGACTTCTTCCTGTCGCAGTCCGAGGACGCCACCCTCGAGCGCCTCGTGGTCGCCGGTAACGGCGCCAGGCTGCCCCACCTGGCGAACCGGATGGCGCGTCTCATGGGCGTCGAGGTCGAGCCGGCGAAGATCCTCGACATCATCGAGGTGGGCCGGGTGGACCTCACCGAGGACGAGATGCTGGAGGCGCAGCCGGTGATGCCGACCGCCCTCGGGCTGGCACTGTGGGGGGAGGTCTGATGCGGCCCATCAACCTGCTCCCCCCGGAGGCCTTCGAACGCAGCGCCGGGCGTCGCCGGATGGCCCGCCTCGCCCTCATCGGGGTGATCTACCTGGTGGTGCTCGGGTTGCTGTTCGTGTTGGCTCGGCGCGACACCGCCGACGTCCGCAACACCGTCGAGGAGCAGGAGGCGGTCAACGCCGGGCTCCAGGTACAGCTTGGCGAGCTGCAAGGTGCCGACGAGCTGGTGCTGCGCTACGACCAGAACGCCGCCCTCATCAAGGCCGTGCTCACCTCGGACGTCTCGTGGGGGCGGATCCTCAACGACCTGGGCCGGATGATCCCCGATCGGGTGTGGCTCGGCCAGTTCCAGGGCCGAGTGGATCTCGACCCCCTCTCCCCGGCCCAGGGCAGCATCCAGGTGAGCGGCACCGGCTTCGGATTCGGCGACGTGGCGGCATGGCTCCGGGCCCTCGACTCGGATCGGTTCCCGTCGGTGGCCGGGACCTGGGTCTCGAGCGTGACGGGTGAGACGATTGGCGAGATCCCGGTGGTGGCGTTCGAGTCGCAGACCTCCCTCACGGAAGCGGCGCTCACCGCGCGAGTGGAGGAGCGGGTGCCGGAGGTGGGACGATGAGGCGCCCCGCCATGTGGATGTTGGCGACCGGTCTGCTGCTGGGCACCCTGATCTGGTGGATGTTCCTCATATCGCCGGAACGCTCCGCCACGGCGACCGCTCGCGACGAACTGGAAGCGACCCAGCTGCGCGAAGCGACGATCCGTTCCCAGATTGCCCAGCTCTCCGACATCATCGACAACGAGATCTCGTACCGGTTCGCCATCGGGGAGATGGAGACCGCGATCCCGGTCCAGCCGCAGGCGGACGTGTTCCTCGACGACCTCACCTACCTGGCCGAGAGCACCGGCGTCGACATCTTCACAATCAACATGGCCCCGCCGACGGCGATCGACCTCACCGCCGAGGGCCAGCCCGGGATCGAAGCATTCCAGGTGACCGTGAACGTCACGGCGGAAGGCCAGTACTTCGAGGTCCTCGGCTTCCTCTACGGCCTGGAGGCGATGGATCGACTCGTCCGGGTGGACTCGATCGGGCTCACTCCGGGCCAGGGACCCACGGAGCCGGAACCCCCTCCCGAGGAGACGGACGATTCGACGACCACCACGACGACCACCATCGCCGAGCCCCGGCTCCGCCCCGAGCCGGACGTGCTCGGCGTCGACATCGCGATGCGGATCTTCACCCGCACCGGGACCGACCTCTCCGCACCGGTCACCGAGGAGCCGCCGGCCGGATCGACTGACACCACGAGCCAACCGGAGGCGGCGCAATGAGCTGGCGGCGGCTACGCGGGTTCGTGGCGGGACTGATCGCGGTGGGTCTGGTGGCTGCCGGCATCACCGCCGGCTGGATGGTCATGACCTCCGGGGTGCTGGCGTCACAACCGACCCGGCCCGACACCGCCGGGTCGCGCCTCACCGCCTCCCCGGAAGGCCTCCAGGCCGAGAACCCGGCGCCTCTGTCGGCGACGTTCCAGATCTCCCAGCCGCGGGACCCGTTCCGCCCCCTCATCAACGAGGGATCGACGACCGGTGACATCCCCGGGATCGGTGGCACCCCCGGGGGAGAGCCGGACGACGGCTTCACCCCCTCGGCGACCACCATCACCCTCAAGGAGATCCGTGAGGTGAGCGGCGTGCTGCGGGCCACCGTCGTGGTGGGGACCGTGAGCTACGAGGTGGGTGTCGGCGACACCTTCGCGGTGTCCTACAAGGTCGTGAGTCTCACCGAAACCAAGGGCGTCTTCAGCTTCGGTGACAGCGCCTTCGAGCTGAGCGTGGGGCAGCAGATCCTGAAATAGCGTCGCCGCACCAGATCTCCGCTGGATGCGGAGCCCCGAGGGGTGGAGGGCCGGGCAACCGGCCCTCCACCCCTGTCTCAGGCCCCTCCGGCCCTCGCGAGCGGCGGTGACGGCGGCGGCGGGTACCATCAGGCGCCATGTTGCGATTCCTCACTGCAGGCGAATCTCACGGGCCGGCATTGGTGACGGTGGTCGAAGGCCTCCCCGCCGGCCTCGAGGTGTCGCGGGACGGCATCGCGGCGGAGCTGGCCCGGCGCCGGCTCGGCGCCGGGCGTGGACGGCGCATGCAGCTCGAGCAGGACGAGCTCGAGCTGCTGGGCGGGGTCCGCTTCGGGCGCACCCTGGGGAGCCCGGTGGCGGTGGTGATCCGCAACACGGAGTGGCCCAAGTGGACCGAGGAGATGTCGCCGGAGCCGGGACGGGCCCGCCGCGAGATGACGACCCCCCGTCCCGGGCACGCCGACCTGCCGGGGATGCTGAAGTACGACAGCCACGACGCCCGCGACATCCTGGAACGGGCATCGGCACGGGAGACGGCGGCCCGCACCGTCGCCGGCTACCTGGCCAAGCGACTGCTCGCGGCCCTCGACGTGACGGTGCTCAGCCACGTGGTCGCCATCGGTTCCGTGACGGCGCGCTCCACCGCGCTCCCGGGACCCGGCGACCTGGCCACGATCGACGCCTCGCCGGTCCGGGTCTTCGACTCCGCCCACGCCGACGCCATGCTCGCCGAGATCGAAGCCGCCAAGGAGGACCGGGACACCCTCGGGGGCGTCGTCGAGGTGCTGGCCTACGGGGTCCCGCCCGGCCTTGGCAGCCACGTCCATCACGACCGGCGTCTCGATGCCCGCCTCGCCGCCGCCCTCATGTCGATCCCGGGTATCAAAGGGGTCGAGATGGGAGACGGCTTTGCGGTGGCGGCGAAGTGGGGCAGCTCCGCCCACGACGAGATCTACCACGAGCACGGCGAGTTCGTTCGCCACACCTCACGGGCGGGCGGCACCGAGGGCGGCATCAGCATGGGGGGCCTGCTCCGGGTGCGGGCGGCCATGAAGCCGATCTCCACGGTGATGCGGCCGCTCGACACCATCGACGTCACCACCAAGCAGCCCGAGAAGGCGTTCCGGGAACGGAGCGACGTGTGCGCGGTACCCGCCGCCGGCGTCGTCGCCGAGCAGATGGTGGCGATCGTGCTCGCCCAGGAAGCGCAACGCAAGTTCGGGGGAGACACCGTGGCCGACATGCAGGCGGCGCTGGAGGCGTACCAGCGCCGGATCGCCTCGTTCTGAGCACCATGAACGGTCACCTCTGGTTGGTCGGGATGATGGGAGCCGGGAAGAGCTCGGTGGGCCGAGCCCTCGCCGAGAAGCTCGACCTGCCGTTCTACGACACCGACGACGACGTGGAGGCGGACGCCGGCTGCACCATCGCCCGGCTCTGGATGGAGCGGGGGGAGAGTGCCTTCCGCGAGATGGAGGCGAAGGCGATCCGGCGGGTGGCGGGGTACCCGGCAGGTGTCGTCGCCACCGGTGGGGGAATCGTCATCGACCCCGACAACGTCGCCACCATGCGGGCCGGCGGTGTCGTCGTCTGGCTCACCGCCCCGGCAGCCGAGCTGGTTCAGCGGGTCGGGGAGGGAGAGGAACGACCCCTGCTGTCGGGGGGCGACGGGGGAGAGCGGCTGGCGGACCTGCTGGCCTTGCGAGCCGACCGCTACCGGGAGGCCGCCGACCTCACGATCGACACCACCGGCCGTACCACCCACGACATCGCCACCGAGATCGAGGCATTGTGGATCCGATCCTGATCACCGGCGGTGGGCAGACCCTCTCCGAGATCCTCGTGGAGGCCGACGCCGTGCAACGCCCGGAGACGCTGCTGCCGGCGTCGCCGGGACGGCGCCGGGTGGCGATCCTGACCCAGCCCGGGCCCGCCCGCCACGCCCGCCAGGTGGCCCGGTCGCTGCGGGCCGCCGGGCTCCAGGTCGCGGTGCGGGTGCTGCCCGACCGGGACCGGGCCAAGACGTTGCAGGTTGCCGAGGACTGCTTCCTCTGGCTGAACGGCCTCGCCCTCACCCGGCAGGACACGGTCGTCGGCGTCGGTGGCGGAGCCGTCACCGACCTGGCCGGTTTCGTCGCCGCCCTCTACCTGCGCGGGGTGGAGGCGGTGATGGTGCCGACGACGTTGCTGGGGGCCGTCGACGCCGCAGTGGGAGGGAAGACCGGGGTCAACGTCGGCGGCAAGAACCTGGCCGGGGTTTTCCGGCACCCGGCCCGGGTCGTCATCGACCTCTCGGTGCTGTCCGACCTGCCCGTCCCCCTGATCCGGGAGGGGGCGGCCGAAGCGCTCAAGGCCGGGTTGATCGCCGACCCGGCGCTGGTGGCCCTCTACGAACGGCACGGCCTGCAGGCACCGCTGGACGAAGTGGTCCGGCGGGCGGTGTTGATCAAGGCGGCGGTAGTCACGGAGGATTTCACCGAGGCCGGCGTACGCGCCGTGCTCAACTACGGTCACACGGTTGGCCACGCCATCGAAACCGCGGCCAGGATCCCCCACGGCCACGCGGTGGCGATCGGGATGGTGGCGGCCGGAGTGGTGGCGGCCGAGCTGGTCGGCTTCGACGGCCAGGAGCGGCAACGAGCCGTGATCGAGCAGCTCGGGCTGCCGGTGACCGCGCCGCCGGTGGATCCCGGCGAGGTGCGGGGCCTCATGGCGCTCGACAAGAAGCGGGACGCGGCCGGCCTCCGCATGGTGCTGCTGGAGCGGATCGGGGTCGCCGTGGTCCGCCCGGTCGCGGCCGCTAGCGTGGAGCCGGCGCTCGCCGCCGTCGGCATCGCCTGAGCGCCGGTCACGAAAACAGAGGAATCCATGGACCACGCCAGCCGCCTGCACCACTTGTCGCAGGACCTGACCGAACCGCTGCTCGTCACCAATCTCACCAACATCCGCTACCTGACCGGGTTCACCGGCAGCAACGCCTCGCTGCTGGTGAACCCGTCGCGGGCGGTATTCCTCACCGACGGGCGCTACGGCGAGACGGCGGCGGAACTGGTGCGGGCCCTTCCCGCCACCGAGCTGGTGGTGTACTCCTCGGGCCTCCACGACCGGCTCGACGCCGCCTTCGACGGCGCACCCCGGGTGCAGCTGGAATCGGCCCACGTCAGCTGGAGGTTCGTGCGCGAGCTGGGCGCCACCACCGGCAGCAAGCTGGTGGCCAGCGACGGCCTCGTCGAGCGATACCGGCGGGTCAAGGACGCCGCCGAGATCGAGGCGCTGCGGTCGGCCGCCGCCGCCGGTGACGCCGCCTTCGCCGCCCTGGAGGAGCTGGCGCCGCAGGCCGCCACCGAACACGCCGTCGCCGAGGCGCTGGTGGGAGCGATGGAACGAGCCGGTGGGGACCGGGCCGGGTGGCCCCCGATCGTCGCCGCCGACAGCAATGCCTCCCGACCCCACCACGAAGCCGGCACCGACCCGGTCGGCGCCGGTCTGTTGCTGCTGGACTACGGGTGCACCGTGGACGGCTACCACTCCGACATGACCCGCACGGTGTGGCGGGGAGCCGAGCCCGACCCGGAGCTGGAGCGTGTCTTCCAGGCGGTGCGAGAGGCCAACGATGCCGGCATCGCCGCGGTCGGCCCGGGGATGGTGGCGGGTGAGGTCGACGCGGTGTGCCGCCGGGTGCTCGAGGGGTACGGGTACGACGAGTACTTCGTGCACTCCACCGGCCACGGCGTCGGTCTCGACATCCACGAGGGCCCGTGGTTGCGGCGGAACTCGGAGGACGTCCTCGAGCCCGGCCACGTCGTCACCGTCGAGCCGGGGGTCTACCTCCCGGGCCGTCTCGGGGTCCGCATCGAGGACATGGTCCTCGTCACCGCCGACGGCCGGCACGTCCTCACGAATGCGAGCAAGGAGCTGCGAAGCGCATGATCTCGACCAACGATGTCAAGCCGGGCATGGCCCTCAACCTGCCCGAGGGTTTGTTCGCGGTGGTGGAATACCAACACGTCAAGCCGGGCAAGGGCAAGGCATTCGTGCGGATGAGGCTCAAAAACGTCGAGACGGGGGCGGTGCTCGACCGCACCTTCCGCGCCGGTGAGAACCTGCCTCGGGCCGTCATCAACCGGCAGGACTTCCAGTTCCTCTACCGCGACGAACTCGGCTTCCACTGGATGAACAGCGACAGCTTCGAGCAAATAGCGGTGGCTAGCGACCTGGTGGGAGACGCCGCCAACTACCTGGTCGAGGGCATGACGGTGCAGATCAACCTGTTCGAGGGACAGCCCATCGGCATCGACCTCCCCGCCTCGGTCGAGCTCGAGGTCACCCACGCCGAGCCCGGGGTCAAGGGCGACCGGGTCTCGGGGGCCACCAAGCCGGTCACGCTGTCGACCGGCCTCGTCATCCAGGCGCCGCTCTTCGTCGGGCAGGGCGACGTGGTGAAGGTAGACACCCGGACCGGGGACTACATCACCCGGGCGTCGTGACCCGGCAGCCGCCACGGACCCAGGCACTGGGGGCGCTCTACGCCGCCGAGGCGCAGCGCCGCGACGCACCCGACGTCGCCGATCTCAGCGCCCGCGCCGCCCGGATGGTCACCGGCGTGTGGGACCACCTCGCCGAGCTCGACGAGGCCATCGCCTCCGTTGCCAGCGGCTGGCGCCTCGAGCGCATGCCGGCGGTCGACCGTAACCTGCTGCGGCTCGCCCTCTTCGAGCTGCGCTACACGGACACCCCGGTGGGGGTGATCGCCTCCGAGGCGGTGAAGCTGGCCAAGGAGTACTCCACGGAGCGCAGCGGGTCGTTCGTCAACGGCGTCATCGCCGCCCTCGCCGAAGGGCGCACCTCCGGCGGCGACGCCACCTGAGACGCCTTCCCGGCCGGCGCCGGGCCGCCCCCAGCCCGGGTTTTCGCGTTCCGTCCCGATGGTCGCAGGAGGCGGCGAGGTTGGTGCTATGGTCCGCCGAGCCAACCTTTAAGCCCGGTTCCGTGAGACCGGAAAGGAAGGAGCACCGATGAAGACGCCGCCGGGCGCGAACCGGTCTGCGCCGGCTGCGCACCATCTCCCCATCTTCCCAGGAGGCCGCCGATGCGCGCCATCCTGACCGGAGAGGACGTGGAACGGGCGCTGCGCCGCATCGCCTACGAGATCCTGGAGCACAACCGGGGCGCCGACGAGGTGGTGCTGCTCGGCATTCACACCAGGGGCGCCCCGTTGGCCGCCCGACTCGGGACCTACATCGGCGAGTTCGAGGACGCCGGCGTCGCGGTGGGGACGCTCGACATCGGCCTCTACCGCGACGACCTCGACCAGCGCCCCACCACCCCACTCGGCCCCACCGAGCTTCCGGGACCGATCGACGACCGGACCGTGGTGCTGGTCGACGACGTGCTGTTCACGGGACGGACCATCCGGGCCGCCCTCGACGCCCTGGCGGACATCGGCCGGGCCCGCCGGGTGCAGCTGGCGGTGCTGGTCGATCGGGGGCACCGGGAGCTGCCGATCCGGCCCGACTACGTGGGGAAGAACATGCCGACCTCGCTCGCGGAGCGGGTCATGGTGAAGATCGACGAGGTGGACGGCGCCGAGGGGGTCTGGATCGCAGACCGGCCCGGTGCCGGTACGGAAGGGGAGGGGCGATGAGAGATCTGCTGACGACCGAGGGGCTCTCCCGGGAGTTGTTGGAGAGCCTGCTCGACGACGGGGCGGAGTTCGCCGAGGTGCTGCGCCGCCCCATCCCCAAGGTGCCGGCGCTGCGAGGCAAGACCGTGGCCACCATGTTCTTCGAGCCCTCGACCCGCACCCGTCTCTCCTTCGAGAGAGCCGCCCGTGCCCTGTCGGCCGACATCCTGTCGTTCTCGCCGGGGACGTCGTCGCTCAAGAAGGGCGAGAGCCTGAAGGACACGGTGCTCACCATCCAGGCGATGGGAGCCGACCTGATGGTGGTGCGCCACACCTCGACCGGGGCACCGTGGCGGGTCGCCGAGTGGACCAAGCTCCCGGTCGTCAACGGCGGTGACGGAGCCCACCAGCATCCCACCCAGGCGTTGCTCGACTCCCTCACGCTACGGGACCGGTTCGGGAGCCTCGACGGACTGCGGATCGGCATCGTGGGCGACATCCGCCACTCCCGGGTCGCCCGCTCCGACATCCACGCCTTCGCCACCCTGGGCGCCGTGGTCACCCTGGTCGCCCCGCCCACTCTGCTGCCTCCCGACCTGGCGGGATGGCCGGTGGAGGTGTCCCACGACCTCGACGAGGTGCTCACCGAGCTCGATGCGGTGTACCTGCTGCGGGTCCAGGCGGAGCGGGGCGGGTCGTCGGTGTTTCCCTCGCTGCCCGAGTACCGCCAGCGGTTCGGGATGACCCGGCGCCGTTTTGCCCGCCTCAAGCCGGACACCGCGGTGCTGCATCCCGGTCCCATGATCCGGGGGGTCGAGATCGACCAGGAAGTGGCCGACGACCCTCGCTGCCTGGTGCTCGACCAGGTCGCCAACGGGGTGGCGGTGCGGATGGCGGTGCTGTTCCAGCTGCTCGGAGGTGAGCGCGATGAGTGACCTCACGCTGCGAAACGGCACGGTGCTCGCTGCCGGGAAGGTGCTCCCGGGGCGGCAGGACGTCGTGATCCACGACGGCCTGGTGGCCGCCATCGGCACCGACCTGGAGGCGGCCGGCGAGGTGATCGACTGTGACGGAGCCTGGGTCGGACCCGGGCTGGTCGACGTTCACACCCACCTGCGGGAGCCGGGGCAGGAATGGAAAGAGGACATCGAGTCGGGCTCGGCGGCGGCGGCGGCGGGCGGCTACACGGCGGTGGTCGCCATGCCCAACACCGACCCGGCGATCGACGCCGGCCACCTGGCCCGCTACGTGCAGGAACGGGGGCGGGCCGTCGGGCTGGTCGACGTGATGGCGGCCGGATGCATCACCGCCGGGCGCCGTGGTGAGAAGCTGGCGCACCTCGACGAGCTGTGGGACGCCGGGGTGCGGCTCTTCACCGACGACGGCGACTCGGTGGCGGATGCCGGGCTGCTGCGGCGGGCGATGGAGTACCTGGCGGAGCGGGGTGGCATCGTCTCGGAGCACTGCATCGACGCCGGTCTCGCCGCCGGGGGACAAGTCCACGAGGGGGAGGTGGCGTCCCGCCTCGGGATGGTGGGCGTGCCGCGTGAGGCGGAGGAGACCATCATCGCCCGCGACCTGGCCCTGGTGCGGCTCACCGGCGCCCGCTATCACGTCCAGCACCTCTCGACGGCGGGGGCGGTGGCGCTGGTGGCGGCCGCCAAGGCCGAGGGGCTGCCGGTGACCGCAGAAGCCACCCCCCATCACCTCTGCTTCGACCACGGGGTCGTGGCGGAGGCCAATCCCGTCTACAAGATGATGCCGCCGCTGCGGGAGCCGGCGGACGTGGCGGCGCTGCGTCAGGCGCTTCGCGACGGGATCATCGACCTGGTCGGCACCGACCACGCCCCCCATGCCGCCCACGAGAAGGACGTGCCGTGGGAGGAGGCGCCGTTCGGGGTGATCGGCCTCGAATGGGCAGCCGCCGTGGTCAACACGATGGTCGGCCTCGACCAGGAAGGGTTCTTCCGGGTGCTCTCGAGCGCCCCGGCCCGGTTGGTGGGCCTCGACGGCCACGGCGACCTGGCGGTGGGGCGGGAGGCCAACATCGTCGTGTTCGATCCGGAGCGCATGGCCGACACCAGCCGCATCGTCTCGATGGCCCCCAATTCGCCCTACCTGGGCATGGAGCTGCGGGGTCGGGTGACCCACACCCTGCTCCGGGGCCGCCTCACGACACGGGACGGCGAGGTCGTGCAGCCGGCCGGAGCGATCGGGTGAGCAGCGGCGCTCTGGTGCTCGCAGACGGTACCCGGTTCGACGGGGTGTCGGTGGGCGCCGACGGGGTGGCCACCGGGGAGGTCGTCTTCAACACCGCCATGGCCGGCTACCAGGAGATCGTGACCGATCCCTCCTACGCCGGCCAGATCGTGGTGATGACGGCGTCCCACATCGGCAACTACGGTACCAACCACGCCGACGCCCAGTCGGCGGCGCCGCGGTGCACCGCTCTCGTGGTGCGGTCGATGAGCCGGCGCGCCTCCAGCTGGCGCTCCGAAGAGGGGTTCGACGCCTACCTGCGGCGCCACGGGATCGTGGCGCTGGCGGAGGTCGACACCCGCCGCCTCACCCGCCACGTCCGGGACCACGGCGCCCAACCTGCCGCCATCGGCGCTGGGGTCACCGCGGCGGAGTTGGAGGAGCGGGCCGCGGCGGCCCCCCGCATGGAGGGCCAGGACCTGACCCGCCTCGTCACCACCCCGGAGCCGTACCGGCTCGCTCCCGAGGGGGACGCCAGGGGGAGGGTGGTCGCCTACGACTTCGGGCTGAAGCGCGACATCCTGCGGCAGCTCACCGGCCGGGGCCTCGAAGTGGTGGTGGTGCCGGCGTCCACCCCGGCCGCCGCGGTGCTGGAGGAGTCGCCGCAGGGTGTCTTCCTCAGCAACGGGCCGGGCGACCCGGAGCCGCTCACCGCCGCCATCGGGGCGGTGCGGAAGCTGCTCGGCACGGTGCCGGTGTTCGGCATCTGCCTCGGGCACCAGGTGCTGGGACTGGCGGTCGGGGCTCGCACCTTCAAGCTCCCCTTCGGCCACCACGGCGGCAACCACCCGGTGCGGCGCCTCAGCGACGGCCGGATCGAGATCACCTCGCAGAACCACGGCTTCGCGGTCGACCTGTGGTCGCTGGCCGGAGGCTCCCCGCCCCGCCGGGACGGCCTCCCCGGCCCCGAGCTGCTGCCTCCGGAGGTGGCAAGCCGGTTCGGGACCGTGGTGGCAACCCACCAGAACCTGAACGACGGGACCCTGGAGGGGCTCGCATGCCGCGACGTTCCCGCCTTCTCGGTCCAATACCACCCCGAGGCGGCCCCCGGCCCCAGCGACGCCACCGGGCACTTCGACCGGTTCGTCGCCCTGATGGCGGTGGACTGATGCCACGGCGGGACGACATCGCCACCATCCTCGTCATCGGGTCGGGACCGATCGTCATCGGCCAGGCCTGCGAGTTCGACTACTCCGGCACCCAGGCGGTGAAGGTGCTCCGGGAGGAGGGGTACCGGGTGGTCCTGGTGAACTCCAACCCGGCCACGATCATGACCGACCCGGAATTCGCCGACGCCACCTACCTCGAGCCAATCACCCCCGAGGTCGTCGCCGCCATCATCGGCAAGGAACGGCCCGACGCCCTGCTCCCCACCCTCGGCGGGCAGACCGCGCTGAACGTGACGATGGCGCTCGCCGAGCAAGGCATCTTCGAGAAGTACGGCGTCGAGCTGATCGGCGCCGGGCTCGAAGCCATCGCCGCCGCCGAGGATCGGGGCCGGTTCAAGGCGGCGATGGAGGCGATCGGCATCGGCACCGCCGGGGCCGAGTACGTCCACGACGTCGACGTCGCCCTCGCCGCCGCCGGCCGGCTCGGCTACCCGGTGATGATCCGGCCGTCCTACATCCTGGGCGGCGGCGGCACCGGGGTGGCGGCCGACGAGGCCGAGCTGCGGTCCATCGTCGAGTACGGGCTCGCCGCCTCCCCGGTGGGCGAGGTGCTGGTGGAGCAGTCGGTGGTGGGGTGGAAGGAGTTCGAGCTCGAGGTGATGCGCGACGCCGCCGACAACGCCGTCGTCATCTGCTCGATCGAGAACCTCGATCCGATGGGCGTCCACACCGGCGACTCGATCACGGTGGCCCCGGCGATGACCCTGTCGGACCGGGAATACCAGGAGATGCGGGACGAGGCGATCGCCTGCCTGCGCGCCATCGGGGTCGAGACCGGGGGATCGAACGTGCAGTTCGCGGTGGAGCCGTCCACCGGGCGCCGCATCATCATCGAGATGAACCCGCGGGTGTCGCGCTCCTCGGCCCTCGCCTCCAAGGCCACCGGGTTCCCGATCGCCAAGATCGCCGCCAAGCTCGCGGTCGGCTACACCCTCGACGAGATCGCCAACGATATCACCGGGGCGACACCGGCCTCCTTCGAGCCCGCCCTCGACTACGTCGTCGTCAAGGTCCCGCGGTTCGACTTCGCCAAATTCCCGGCGGTGCGCCCCGTGCTGGGGACGTCGATGCAGAGCGTCGGGGAGGCGATGGCGATCGGCCGCACCTTCCCGGAGGCGCTGCAGAAGGCGCTGCGCAGCCTGGAGACGGGACGCCGAGGCCTCACCGCCGACATCGGGGAGGCCGGGGTGGCCGCACGCGACACCGGCGAGATGCTCACCGGCATCGCCACCCCCACCCCGGACCGGGTCTTCGCCGTCGCCGAGCTGCTGCGGCGGGGGGAACCGGTGGAGCGGCTCGCCGCCATCACCGGCATCGACCCGTGGTTCCTCGACGAGATGGCGGATGTGGTGGCGATGCGGGCCGAACTCGAGGCCGGGCCTCCGAGCGCGGCGCTGGCCCGTCGGGCGGTGCGCCTCGGCTACGGCGCCGCCCAGCTCGCCCACCTGTGGGGCGGCTCGGTGCTCGACATGCGGCTCCGCCTGCGGGAATGGGGGATCCGCACCACCTTCAAGACGGTCGACACCTGCGCCGCCGAGTTCGCAGCACGTACCCCCTACTTCTACAGCGCCCACGAGGACGAGGACGAGGCGCCGCCGCCCGGGGATCGCACCGTGGTGGTGCTCGGGTCGGGGCCGAACCGCATCGGCCAGGGCATCGAGTTCGACTACTGCTGCGTCCACGCTTCTTTCGCCCTCCAGGACGCCGGGTACGAGCCCGTGATGATCAACTGCAACCCTGAGACGGTGTCGACCGACTACGACACCTCCGCCAGGCTCTACTTCGAGCCGCTGACGATCGACGACGTGCTGGCGGTGGTGGAGGCGGAGCGTCCCTTGGCGGTCATCGTGCAACTCGGGGGCCAGACGCCGCTGAGTCTGGCCCGCGAGCTGGAGGCCTGCGGGATCCCCATCGCCGGGACGAGCCCCGACGCCATCGACGCCGCCGAGGACCGGAACCGCTTCTCGGCGCTGTGCCGCCGACTCGACGTCCCGCTGCCGCCGCACGGCACCGCCACCACCGTCACCGAGGCCGAGGAGGTCGCCGACGCCGTCGGCTTCCCCGCCTTGGTGCGTCCCTCCTACGTGTTGGGGGGACGGGCGATGCGCATCGTCTACACGATCGACGAGCTGTCGGACTACCTCCACGAGCTGTACGGGGCGGTGCCGGGGGGCGAGGTCGACCTGGCGGAGGCCCCGGTGCTCATCGACCGTTTCCTCGAGGCCGCCATCGAAGTGGACGTCGACGTCGTCTTCGACGGCACCGAGATGCTGCTGGGCGGGATCATGGAGCACGTCGAGCAGGCGGGGGTGCACTCGGGGGATTCGGCGTGCGTGGTGCCGGCCCCCACCCTGTCGCCGGGGGTGGTGAAGCGGATCGGCGACTACACGGAGCGGCTCGCCCGCGGGCTCGAGGTGCGGGGCCTGCTCAACATCCAATACGCGGTGCGGGGTGAGGAGCTCTACGTGCTGGAGGCGAATCCCCGCGCTTCCCGCACCGTGCCGTTCATCTCGAAGACGACCGGGGTGCCTCTCGCCAAGGTGGCGACCCGGGTCATGATGGGGGAGTCGATCGTCTCGTTGCGGGCCGCCGGCGTCATCCCGGCTGCGGCGCCGGCGGGGTACACCACCGTCAAGGAGGCGGTGCTGCCCTGGAAGCGGTTCCCGGCCGAGGACACCGTGCTCGGCCCCGAGATGCGAGCGACCGGCGAAGTGATGGGGATCGGTCCGGACTTCGGCACCGCCTACGCCAAGGCCTTGCTCGGGGCCGGCCACCGGGTCCCGCGGGGCGGCACCCTCTTCTTCTCGCTGGCGGATCGTGACAAGGAACGCGGCCTCGACGTCGCCCACCTCTACGCCGACCTCGGGTTCCGGATCCTCGCCACCCACGGCACCGCCGGGTTCCTCGCCCGTCACGGGATCGCCGCCACCCACGTCGACAAGGTGGGGGAGGGACCGTACGACCCGGTCCGTCTCGTCGAATCGGGCGAGATCAGCCTTATCGTCAACACGCCGCGGGGCAGGCGGGCCCGGGGGGACGGCGGGCTCATCCGGCGGGCCGCCACCCGCCACGGGGTTCCCTGCGTCACCACGGTCAAGGGAGGCCGGGCGGTGGCGCAGAGCATCGCCAAGCATGACGACGCGGTCAGCAACGTTCGCTCCCTCCAGGACTACCACGCGGGCCGGCATGATTGACCTGTCGACCCGTCTCGGCGGCCACGAGCTGCGCACCCCGCTGGTGGCGGCGAGCGGAACGGTGGGCTCGGTGGTCGACTGCGTGACGGTGAGCGCCTTCGAGTGTTACGGCGCCGCCGTCGCCAAGTCGGTGAGCGCCGAGCCGTGGCCGGGAAGAGCGGTCCCGCGGCTCGCCCCGGTGGGAGAGGGGATGCTGAACGGCATCGGGATCCAAAATCCCGGGATCGTGGCCTGGGTGGAACAGAACGGCCCCGGCCTGGCGGGCGTCCCCACCCAGGTGTGGGGCTCGGCGGTGGGCAAGGATCCGGCCGAGTTCGCCCGAGTGGCCGCCGCGCTCGATGCCGCCGGGCTGGCCGCAGTGGAGGTGAACCTGTCGTGCCCCAACCTGGAACGGGGCGAGATGTTCGCGCTCGACCCCGGGGACTCGGCAGCGGTGGTGGCGGCGGTGCGGGCCGCCACCGGGCTTCCGATCGGGGCCAAGCTGTCCCCCAACGCCCCGGACGTGGCGGGGGTGGCGGCCGCGGTGGCCGAGGCCGGAGCAGACTGGGTGGTGCTCACCAATACGGTGTGGGGGGCGGCGATCGACGTCGACACCCGCCGCCCGGCCCTCTCGGGCGTGGTCGGCGGCTACTCGGGCCCGCCCCTCAAGCCGATCGCAATCCGCTGCGTCTGGGAGGTGCACCGGGCACTGCCGGACCTCCCCATCGTCGGCTGCGGCGGAGTGCGGGGCGGGATCGACGTCATCGAGTACCTGCTGGCCGGAGCGTCGGCGGTGGCCGTCGGCACCGCCCACCTCGCCGAGCCGCGCTGCGGTGCCCGCATCCGGGACGAGGTGGCGGCCTGGTGCCGGCGGCACCACGTCGGCGCCATCGCCGATCTGGTGGGGGAGGCGACGCCATGGTGACTCGACCCCCGGTGCTGGTGGCACTCGACGTGGCGACGGCGGAGGACGCGGTGCGCCTCGCCAAGAGCGTCGCTCCCCACGTCGGGGGGTTCAAGATCGGCCTCGGGTTGCTCCACGGCCCCGGTCCGGCCCTCACTACCGCGCTGGTCTCCTTCGGGCTCCCGGTCTTCGTCGACGCCAAGCTGCACGACATCCCGAGCCAGGTGGGAGCGGCGGCCCGCCGCCTCGGACGCCTCGGGGCCCGCTGGGTCACGGCCCACGTCGGCGGCGGGATCCCGATGCTGGAGGCCGTGGTGGAAGGCCTCGGGGAGACGTCCGGCGGCACCGCCGGAGTGCTCGGCGTCACCGTGCTCACCAGCCTCGACCAGGCCGCGCTCGCCGCGGTCGGCATCACCGCCACCCCGGGCAAACTGGTGTCGCGCATGGCGCGGGCCGCCGCTCGGGCCGGATGCGAGGGCCTGGTGTGCTCGCCGCAGGAGTTGCAGGTCGTCGCCGCGGTGGCGCCCGATCTGCTGAAGGTGACGCCGGGAATCCGCCCTGCCGGGGTCGCCGCCGGGGACCAGGCGCGGGTCGCCACCCCGGCGGCAGCTATCGCCCGCGGCGCCGACTGGTTGGTGGTGGGGCGCGCCATCACGGCCGCCCCTGATCCGGTCGCCGCGGCCGCGGCCATCGCCGCCGAGGTCGAAGCCGCGATCCGAGCCGCGGCCGGGCCCGCTTGATAGAGTGCCGGGATCATCGGGAGGAGATGGACACATGCCACCGAAGCTGACCGACGAGCAGCGCCGAGCGGCGCTCGAGAAGGCGGCAGCGGCGCGCCGAACCCGGGCCGAGATCAAGGAGCTGTTGCGCACCGGATCGCTCAGCCTGGCCGAGGTCCTGGAGCGGGCCGAGACGGACAAAACCATTGCCGGGATCAAGGTCAGCTCCTTGCTGATCGCGATGCCGGGCATGGGCAAGATCAAGGCGAAGCGCCTCATGGAGGAGCACGGCATCGCCGAGAACCGGAGGATCCGAGGGCTGGGATCCCGGCAGCGGGCCACCCTGCTCTCCCACTTCTCTTGAGCCGGCTGCCCCGCCGGCGCGGCGCGGGCAGCCGGCCGGGGACAGGCACCGCGTGATCGTCACGATCTCCGGAAAACCGGGCTCGGGCAAGAGCACCGTCGCCAAGGCGCTCGCTCGCCGCCTCGGGCTCGATCACCTCTCAGCCGGCGACTTCATGCGTGAGATGGCGGCGGAACGGGGCATCTCGGTGCTGGAGCTGTCCCGCATCGCCGAGCACGACGACGCCATCGACCGCGAGATCGACGCCCGCAGCCGCCGGCTGGGGGCAACCCGGGAAGGGTTCGTGATCGACTCGCGGCTGGCGTGGTACTTCATCCCGAGAGCGTTCAAGGTCTTCCTCGACGTCCGCCTCGAGGTGGCGGCGCAGCGCATCTACCGGGACCGGCGGGGGAGCGAGCAGGAGAACGTCGACCTGGAGGCGACGCGGCGGAACACCGAGGCCCGCCGCGTGTCGGAATCGAAGCGCTACGCGCGCTACTACGGGCTCGACTACCTCGATCCCGGCAACTACGACCTGGTGGTCGACACCTCGGATCTCGACGTCGCCGGGATCGTGGACGAGATCGTGACCCACCTGGGAGCGGATGCCACCGGCTGAGGGGCGGCGAGGTCCTATACTCCGGGGTACCGGTCGGTACGACCGCCGGGCCGCGCCCGGCGTGGAAGCACCGTTCGGTACCGCAGACCCAGGAGAGCCATCCCGTCATGATCGACCCACCCATCGGACGCGTACTCGCGAAGACCAACTCGTCGCGGTTCGGGCTCGTGGTGCTGGCGGCCCGCCGCGCCCGCCAGATCAACGCCTACTTCAACCAGCTCGGGGAGGGTCTCGGGAGCTACGTGCCCCCCCAGGTCCATTCCCTGTCGCGGAAGCCGTTGTCGATCGCCTTCGAGGAGATCGACAACGACAAGGTCGTGATCGACACCGAGGAGTAGCGCCGTGCTCGCCGGGCGACATGTCGTGCTTGGGATCTCCGGCGGGGTAGCGGCCTACAAGACCGTCACCCTCGCCCGCAGGCTGATCGACCGCGGCGCCGCGGTCCGCACCGTGATGACCGAGGCGGCGACTCGCTTCGTGGGACCCGCCACCCTGGCGGCCGTCACCGGGCGTCGCCCCGTGATCGGACTCTTCGACGACGAGGACGTCAGCCCTCACACCACCCTCGGCCAGTGGGCCGACGTGGTGGTGGTGGCCCCGGCGACGGCGGCCACCATCTCCCGGATCGCCACCGGTCTCTCCGAGGACGCCCTCAGCGCCACCGTGTTGGCGACCCGGGCCCCGGTGGTGGTGGCCCCGGCGATGCACACCGAGATGTGGGAGCACCCAGCGACCCGGCGCAACGTCGCCACCCTGGAGGCCGACGGTTGCCACCTGGTGGGACCCGGGACGGGACCACTCGCCGCCGGCGACGTCGGGCCGGGCCGCATGGCGGAGCCGGAGGAGATCCTCGCCGTCGTCGAGACCGTGATCGGTCCCCATCCTCTCGCCGGTTGGCGGGTCTTGGTGACCGCCGGCGGGACCCGGGAGGAGATCGATCCCGTCCGCTACATCGGGAACCGCTCCTCGGGGAAGATGGGCAACGCCATCGCAGTCGTCGCCGCCCGCCGCGGCGCCACCGTCACCCTGGTCACCGCCGCCCCGTCTCCCCACCACCCTGGCATCAAGGTGGTGGTGGTGGAGAGCGCGGCCGAGATGGCGGAAGCCGCCTGGAAGCTGGCACCCGAGACGGACGTGGCGGTGATGGCGGCGGCGGTCGCCGACTTCCGTCCTGCTACCAGCAAGACGACCAAGATCCGCCGCCGCCACCACCTGGATTCCGTCGCCCTGGAAGGCACCCCGGACGTACTGGGCGGGATCGCCGCCATGGAACCGCGGCCCTTCCTGGTCGGATTCGCCGCCGAGACCGGCTCGCCGGCGGAGGCAGTGGCCAAGGCCACCGGCAAGGGGGTCGACCTCCTGGTCGCCAACGACGTCACCAAGGAAGGGTCCGGGTTCGGCAGCGACAGCAACGAGGTGACCGTGATCACCCCGGACGGAAACGCCACGCCGTGGCCGCTGCTGTCGAAGGAGGACGTGGCCGGCCGGCTGTGGGATCGCATTGCCGAGCTGCGCCCCGGGTTCGGAGCGGATCGCTGATCCCGATCGCCCAAGTCGTCCCCGATCTCGCCACCTTCGCGGTCGACGCCGGCTTCGCCTACCGGATCCCGGATGCCCTCGACGAGATCGTGGTCGGGGCGGTGGTCAGGGTTCCGCTGGGGGGCCGGAGGGTCCGCGGCTACGTCGTCGAGGTCCGCCGCGAGGCGGAACGGCGCGAATTGAAGGACATCGGGGCGGTGTCGGGAGACCTCCCGGTCTTCGGGGGGCGGTTGCTGGAGACGCTGCGGTGGGCCGCCATCCACTACGTCGCCCCGCTGGCGGCCGTGCTGGCCAAGGCGGCACCGCCCAACCTGCCCCGCGGACGGGCCCCGGCCCGCCCGCCGCTGGAGGCGGTGACGACCTCCCCGTTGCCGGAGATCACGTCCACCTTGCAGGCCGGCCGGCACGCTCACCCCGCCTACCTGGTGGGATCCGGCCCCTGGGGTGAGGAGACCGCCGGGCTCGCCGCCCCCCTGCTTACCGACGGCCGCAACGTCGGGATCGTGCTGCCCACTCTGGCCGAGGCCGAGAACCTGGCGCGGGACCTCCAGGCCCGTCTCGGGCCGCGGGTCCTGCTGGCTTCCTCGTCGCTGCCGGCGCGGGAGGTGACCCGGGTCTGGATCGAGGCGCAGCGCGGTGAAGGGCGCCTCGTCGTCGGGACCCGGGAGATCGCCCTGTGGCCGCTGGGGGACCCCGCGCTCTGGATCGTGATCGAAGAGGGTCGCCGCGCCATGAAGGCGCCGCAAACCCCCACCTTGCACGTGCGTGACGTACTGCGGCGGCGCGCCGCAGTGGAGCGGTCCGGGCTGGTCTTCGCCGGTCCGGTACCTACCGTCGAGACGATGGCCCGCGGGGTCGATGTCCACGAACCGGCCCACCGGGTGTGGCCCCTGGTGGAGGTGGTCGATCGCGGAACCGAGCCGCCCGGGGGCGGGGTGGTGATGGAGGCGACCCGGCGCGCCATCGGGGGAGCGCTCCAGCGCGGTGAGCAGGTCTTCGTCTTCGTGTCACGGCACGGCTACGCGCCCGCCTTCCGCTGTGTGCGGTGCCGGACGCTGCGCCGCTGCCCGCAGTGCGGAGCCGGTCCGGACCGCGGCGACGTCTGTCGGCGCTGCGGCGCCGCCCTCGGACCGTGCTCGCAGTGCGGGGGGCGCCGCTTCGAACCCCTCGGGGCCGCGGTGGGGCGGGTGCTCGACGAGCTGCGGAGCCGGTTCGGGGATGCAGCCGGCCCGCCGGAGGCCGCCCGGGCGGTCCGGGTGGGAACGGAGCGGGATCTCCCGGGCGCCGCCGCGGTCGCCCTGTCGGTGGCGGTCGACGCCGATTCCCTGCTGCTCGCCCCCCATTACCGGGCCGAGGAGGACGCCCTGCGGCTCCTCGCCCGGATCGCCGCTCTGGTGCGACGGGGGCGGGGGCACCGCTGCCTGATCCAGACCGGGCAGCCGCAGCACCGGGTGATGAGGGCGCTGCGGCGGGGCCGGCCCGGGGACGTGCTGGCGGAGTTGGCGGCGGAACGCTCCGCCGAGGGGTTCCCGCCCGCCACCGAGCTGCTGGCATTGGAGGCGGAAGGCGGGGGACCGGAACTGGACCGGGCGCTCCGGGAGGCGGCCGGGACGGAGGCGATGGTGCACGGCCCGGCCGACCAGGGCGGCAGGCGGCGCTGGCTGTTGCAGGGGGAGCGGCTCGACCCGGTCCGGGTGCGGCTCCGCCCCTTGGTGCAGGCATGGCGGGACGGCGGCGTCCGGGTCCGGATCGACGCCGATCCGGTCGACCTGTGAGGCGGCGACACCAGAGCTAGAGTCGCGTCCGACATGGCGCTGTATCCCATCAGGACGTTCGGGGACCCGGTGCTGCGGACCCGTGCCGAGCCGGTCGGCGAGGTCACGAGCGCTCTCGAGCGCCTCGTCGACGACATGCTCGAGACCATGTACGAAGCACCCGGGGTCGGGCTGGCGGCTCCCCAGATCGGGGTCTCCAAGCGGCTGTTCGTCGGCGATGTCGGCGAAGGCCCGCTGGTCATGATCAACCCGGAGCTGGTCGAGACCTCCGGTGAATGGACCTTCGACGAGGGATGCCTGTCGGTTCCCGGCCGCTTCTGGTCCATCACCCGGGCCGGCTTCGCCCGGGCCCGGGGCCTCGACCTCGACGGAAACGAGATCGAGTACGCCGGTGACGAGCTGCTGGGGAGGCTCCTCCAGCACGAGATCGACCACCTCGAGGGGATCCTGCTCCTCAGGCGCCTGCCGCGGTGGCCCCGGCGGCAGGCGATGCGAGACCTCCGCGAGGAAGCGCTGGGCCTGCGCAGGATGGCGTGATGCGGGTCGCCTTCCTCGGGACGCCTGCGGCCGCGGTCCCGGCGCTGGCGGCCCTGCTCGACGTCGCCACCGTCGACGTCGTGATCACCCGTCCCGACCGGCCGCGGGGACGAAGCCGACGCCCGGCCCCACCGGAGGTGAAGCTGGCGGCCAGCGAATGGGGCCTGGCCGTGGCCCAGCCGGAGAGCCACCAGGAGCTCCACGCGGTGCTGGCGGACCGCGGCCTCGACCTGGGAGTGGTTGTCGCCTTCGGCCGCATCATCCGGCCCGAGACGCTGGCCACCACCCGCATCGGCTTTGTCAACGTGCACTTCTCGCTGTTGCCCCGTTGGCGGGGGGCGGCGCCGGTGGAGCGGGCGATCCTGGCCGGCGACGACAGCTCCGGGGTCTCACTGATGCTGATGGACGAGGGCCTCGACACGGGCCCGGTGATCGCGGCGATCGAGACCGACATCGGGCCCGAGGAGAGCGGCGGCACGCTGACGGGGCGGCTCGCCCACCTTGGGGCGGCGCTGCTCCACGACGCGCTGCCCGCCTTCGCCACCGGTGGCCTACACCCGGCCGCCCAGATGGAGACCGGTGCCGTGCCCGCCCCGATGTTGTCCACCGCCGAGGCCCGGATCCACCCTGGGCTCGACTCGGAGGTGGTGCACCGCATGGTGCGTGCATTCCATCCCCGGCCCGGCGCCTGGATCTCGGCGGCGGGGGAGCGTCTCGAGATCCTGGAGGCGGTCGAATCGGGCGAGGTGGTCGACACCGGGTGCATCGATATCGTCGGCGGCGTTCCCCACCTGGGGTTGCGGGACGGTGCCCTGGAACTGCGGACGGTGCAGCCGGCCGGGAAACGTCCGCTCAGCGGGCGGGACTGGGCCAACGGCCGCCGGGGCGAGGGAGCGGTGCTGGATCCGGTGGAAGGCTGATCCGGGGTCCCGCCCCCCGGACTCTCCCGGACGGTGACGCGGCCGCCACGAGGCGACGTGGACGATCTGGTGGCCTTCAATGGCTGGGAGCGGCGCCGGTTCAGGTGACGACCACGGCCTCGAGGTCGTCCTCGGGCTCGGGGTACTCCATGCCGAGCCCCTCCAGAGTGGTGACGATCGTCTCGGCCACCACCAGGTTGCGGTACCACTTGTGGTTGGCGGGGACGACGTACCAGGGGGCCTCGGCGGTGCTGGTCTCGGAGAGCACGGTCTCGAAGGCCGCCATGTAGTCGTCCCAGCGTTCCCGGTGGGCGAGATCGTCGACGTTGAACTTCCAGTGCTTGTCGGGGTCGGCGAGCCGGGCCCGGAGACGCTCCGCCTGCTCTTCCTTGGAGATGTGGAGGTAGAACTTGAGGATCGTGGTGCCCTCGTCGGCGAGGAGGCGCTCGAAGGCCCGAATGTGCTCGTAGCGGCGCGACCACCGCTCCTCGGGGACGAGATCGAGCACCCGCACCACGAGCACGTCCTCGTAGTGGCTGCGGTTGAAAACGGCGATCTCGCCGTCGGCCGGGGTGTGGCGATGGATCCGCCACAGGTAGTCGTGCGCCAGCTCGACCGGGGTCGGGGCCTTGAAGCTGACCACCCGCACCCCCTGCGGGTTGACGCCCGAGAACACCTTGCGGATCGTGCCGTCCTTGCCGCCGGTGTCCATCGCCTGCAGCACCACGAGGAGGCGATGGCGTCCCTCGGCCCACAGGACCTGTTGCTGGGCGGCGAGCCGTTTCCGCAGTCCCTTGAGCCGCCCCCGCACGTCGAGTTTCTCGAAACCGGCGGTGTCGTCGGGATCCCAGTCGGCGAGGCGCACCGGGGTACCGGGCTCGATCCGGTACTGTCTCACACGCTGCCTCCCGAAGCCTCGTCCGCTCCTTGTCCTGCAATCTAGCGACGGCCCGGAGCGACGATCGAGAAGATCCCCGGCACCGCCGCCGAGGCTCCTATGCTGCCAGCCGTGATCTCGCCACCCCGCATCGCCCCTTCGATCCTGGCCGCCGACTTCGCCCGGCTGGGGGAGGAGGTGCAGCGGGTGGAACCCTACGTCGACTTGCTCCACATCGACGTGATGGACGGCCATTTTGTGCCCAACCTCACCGTCGGGATCCCGGTCATCACCAGCCTCCGCAAGGTGACGGCGCTGACCTTCGACTGCCACCTCATGATGACGAACCCGGACTCCTACTTCCGGCCGCTGCGGGGAGCGGGAGCCGACCTGGTCTCGGTTCACGTCGAGGTGTTCCCGGAGCCGACCCGGGTCGCCGCCCAAGCCCGCGAGGAAGGGCTGCTGTTCGGGCTGGCCCTCAACCCTCCCACCCCCTTCGAGGCGGTGGAGCCCTTCCTGGAGCTGTGTGACCTTCTGGTGGTGATGTCGGTGCATCCCGGATTCGGGGCGCAGACGTTCATCGAGGCCACGCTGGACAAGGTGGAACGAGCGCGAAAGTTCATTGATTCCCACGGATTGCGGACCGATATAGAGATCGACGGCGGGATCGGTCTCGACAACGTGGCACGGGTTCGTGCCGCCGGCGTCGACGTCTTCGTCGCCGGGAACGCCGTGTTCGGGGCCCCGGATCCCGTGTCGGCCGTCCAAGCCATGCGTGGCGCATTGGAAACGTAGAGGGAAGCATGAAGGAACGGGTCCTGGTCGTAGACGATGATCCGGACATCGTCCAGTTCGTGAGGATGAACCTCGAACTGGAAGGTTTTGAGGCGGAAACCGCCGAGAACGGCCGCATCGCGCTCGACATGGCCAAGGCCCGCCCCCCGGATCTGGTGCTCCTCGACGTCATGATGCCGGAGATGGACGGCCTCACCGTGTTGCGGCGACTCCGCAGCAGCCCGGCGACCGCCAACATCCCGGTGATCATCCTCACCGCCAAAGCCCTCGCCGAGGACCGGGTGAAAGGTCTCGACCTCGGCGCCGACGATTACATCACCAAGCCGTTCGACCTCGACGAGCTGATCGCCCGCGTCAAGACGGTGCTGCGGCGCGCCCAGCAGATGCGCGACCTGTCACCGCTCACCGGGCTCCCCGGCAACTTCCGCATCGCCCGCGAGTTGGAGACCCGGGTCCGGGAGGGTGGCCCCTTCGCGGTGGTACACGCCGACCTCGACAACTTCAAGGCCTTCAACGACCACTACGGCTTCATGCGGGGCGACTCGGTGATCAAGTTCTCCGCCAGCGTGCTGCTCCGGGCCAGCGAGGACTGCGGCGACACCGAGGCCTTCGTCGGCCACGTCGGCGGTGACGACTTCGTCGCCGTCGTCCATCCCGACTACGTCGAAGAGTTCTGCAAGTCGGTGATCGGCGGCGTCGACGACGGCATCCTGGATTTCTACGACACCGCCGACGCCCTCCAGGGCTACATCGAGGTGACCGATCGCCGCGGCGAGCGGCACGCCTTCCCGATCTCCTCGATCTCGATGGGGGTCGCCACCAACCTGAAGCGCAAGATCACCTCCGAGTGGGAAGCGTCCGCGGTGGCCTCGGAGATGAAGGAATACGCCAAACGGCAGGCCGGTTCCTGCTACCAGATCGACCGTCGTACCTGACCCGCCGGGGCGGGACGCCCCGCCCCGGCGGTCACGACCGGAGGTCTCCCAAGGACAGCTACACTCGGGAACGAGAGAGCCCCCTTCAGGGCAGGGTGCAATTCCCGACCGGCGGTGAAAGTCCGCGACCCCCGTATGGGGTGGATCCGGTGGAACTCCGGGGCCGACGGTGACAGTCCGGATGGAAGAAGGAGGGCGTGTGTCGCGCCGCGCCGAGTTCGACAACCGAGCTGACGACCGCCGCTTCGAGCCGGCGATGCGCCGGGCGATCCTGCTGGCCGGTGCCACCCGTCCCCACCCCAATCCCCGCGTCGGCGCGGTGGTGCTGTCGGCCGCCGGTGACGTGGTCGCCACCGCCGCCCACCTCGCTCCCGGGGAGCCGCACGCCGAGGCGGCGGCCCTCGCAGCAGCCGGGGACCGCGCCCGGGGCGGGACGTTGGTCGTCACCCTCGAACCGTGTGCCCATCAGGGCCGCACCGGTCCCTGCACCGCAGCCGTGATCGCCGCCGGCGTGGAGCAGGTCGTGATCGGGGCGGAGGATCCCGACGAGATGGTCGCCGGGCGCGGCATCGCCGAGCTGGAGCAGGCAGGGCTCGACGTCCTGGTGGGCGTCCTCGGCGCCGAGGTCGTCGCCCTCGACCCCGGCTACCACCACCACCGTCGCACCGGGCGGCCCCGGGTGACGTTGAAGGCTGCCATGACCCTCGACGGGCAGACTGCGGCCGCCGACGGGACGTCGCAGTGGATCACCGGGATCGAGGCCCGTCGCGACGCCCATCGTCTCCGGGCCGAATCGGACGCGGTGCTGATCGGCGCCGGAACGCTGCGGGCCGACAACCCCCGCCTCGACGTCCGCCTCGACGGCTTCACCGGGCCCCAGCCCCGCCCCGTCGTCGTAGCTGGGGCGGAGCCGCTGCCGGCCACCGCCGCGCTCTACGCCCGCCACCCGCTCGTCTACTCCCCGGTGCCGCTCGCCGCCGAGGGCATCGAGGACGTCGTCGCCGCCGGCGAGGGCGGCGTCGATGTGGAGGCGATGATGAAGGACCTCGGGGCCCGCGGGATCGTCGATCTGCTCGTCGAGGGCGGCGCCACCATCGCCGGGTCGCTGCTGGCAGCCGATCTCATCGATCGTTTCGTGCTCTACGTCGGGGCCAAGGTCGGCGGCGGGACCGGGCGAGGCGTTTTCGCCGGCCGGTTCGAGAGCCTCACCGGGGCCACCGATGTCGTGGTCACCGAGGTGAGTCGTCTCGGGGCGGACCTCAAGATCGTGGCGGCGAGGGGGGGATGATGTTCACCGGAATCGTGGCCGAGCTGGGCACCGTGCGCGACGTCGCCACCAACCCGACCGGGCGACGCATCACGATCGGGGCCGGCCGGCTGCTCGCCGGGATGGCGATCGGAGACTCGGTCGCGGTCAACGGGGTGTGCCTCACCGCGGTGGCGTGCGCCGACGGGAGCGTGGCGGTCGAGGTCGTGCAGGAGTCGCTGCAGCGCAGCAGCCTCGGCACCCTGCGGGTGGGGGATCGTGTCGACCTGGAGCGGCCGGTGCCGGCCGACGGACGTTTCGACGGTCACGTCGTCCAGGGCCACGTCGACGGGGTCGGCACGGTGGCGTCGATCGCGCCGGAGGGTGAGGCGTGCCGGATGCGGGTAGACGTCCCCGCCGGCCTGGGCCGCTACCTGGTGGAGAAGGGCTCGATCACCGTCGACGGGGTCAGCCTCACCGTCACCGCCGTGTCCGCGGCCCGGTCCGAGCCGGCCTGGTTCGAGGTGGTGCTCATTCCGCACACCCGGCAGGTCACCGTGCTCGGGCTGCGGCAACCGGGCGACCCGGTGAACCTCGAGGTTGACGTCCTGGCCAAGTATGTAGAACGACTGATGGAGGCGACGAGGTGAGCAGAGCCACGATCGAGGAAGCGATCACCGCCATGGCCCGGGGTGACTTCGTGCTCGTCGTCGACGACGAGCACCGCGAGAACGAGGGCGACCTCATCCTCGCCGCCGAGAAGGTCACCGCCGAGAAGATCGCCTTCATGGTGCGCCACACCAGCGGCGTCGTCTGCCTCCCGATGGAAGGATCACGGCTCGACGAGCTGGGGCTGCCGCTCATGGTCCGGGAGAACACCGACTCGCACAAGACCGCCTTCACGGTGTCGATCGACTACGTGCACGGCACCACCACCGGGATCTCGGCGGCGGACCGGGCCACCACCATCCGGGCGGTGGTCGATCCCACCACCCGGCCCACCGACCTCGCCCGGCCCGGCCACGTCTTCCCTCTCCGCTACCACCGGGGAGGGGTCCTGGTGCGACCGGGCCACACCGAGGCGGCCGTCGACCTGGCACGGCTCGCCGGCCTCACCCCGGCCGGCGTGCTCAGCGAGGTCGTCCGTGACGACGGAACGATGGCGCGGGGCGCCACGCTGCACCGCTTCGCCGAGGAGCACGGCATCCCGCTCATCACGATCGAGGACCTGATCGCCCATCGCTGGCGCACCGAGGCCCTGGTGGTGCGGGAGGTCGAGACCCGGCTCCCCACCGCCCATGGCGAGTTCCGCGCCATCGGCTTCCGCTCCCTGGTCGACGGCTCAGAGCACGTCGCCCTCGTCATGGGGGATGTGGCCGGCAAAGCCGGGGTACTCACCCGGGTCCATTCCCAGTGTGTCACCGGCGACGTGCTCGGGAGTGTGCGGTGTGACTGTGGGACCCAGCTCGACGAGGCGCTGCGCCGCATCGCGGTGGAGGGCCAGGGTGTCGTCGTCTACGACCGCACCCATGAGGGACGCGGCATCGGGCTGCTCGCCAAGCTGCGGGCCTACCGCCTGCAGGACGAGGGTCTCGACACGGTGGACGCCAACCTCGAGCTCGGATACCCGGCCGATGCTCGCCACTACGGCATCGACGCCCAGATCCTCAACGAGCTGAAGGTTTCCAGCGTGCGCCTCCTCACCAACAACCCCCACAAGATCAGCGAGCTGCAGGCGCTCGGGGTCGACGTGGCGGAACGGGTGCCCCACGTGGTCGGGGCGAGTCGCCACAACCAGGCGTACTTGCAGACCAAGGTGGAACGCCTCGGGCACTACCCGCCCGACGTGGAGGAGCCGGCATGAGTGGCACCCCCCCGCCCGGTCATGCCATCGACGCCTCCGGTCTCCGGGTGGCGGTGGCATGGGCCGCCTTCAACGAGCCGGTGACCGCCGGGTTGAGGGAGGGAGCACTCCAGGCGCTGCACGAGGCGGGTGCCCGGGACGTCACCGTCATCGAGGTTCCGGGGGCGTTCGAGCTGCCGCTGGTGGCCCGCCGGCTCGCCGAAGGCGGGCATGACGTGGTGGTGGCGCTGGGCGCCGTCATCGAAGGGGAGACCGACCACTACGCCCACGTGGCGAACCGTGCCTCGGAAGGCCTGATGCGGGTCATGCTCGACACCGGAGTCCCGGTCGGGTTCGGCGTGCTCACCACCCGCGACGCCGCCTCCGCCCTGGCGCGGAGCCGGCCCGGGCCCGGCAACAAGGGCGCCGAGGCGGCACGGGCCGCGGTCGCCACCGCGACGCTGCTCCGCGGCCTGGAGCCCGCCGGGGGGTGACGACCCCGCCACGTTGACACGGTCGGCCCTCCCCGTATACTCCCGTCGACAACCGACACAAGCGGAGGCGCTGCCTCCCACCCGGCCACGATTACGTGCGCCGCGGTCACCGACTCGAAGGCAGCACCGCGCGTGCTGCCTTTCTGTTCGTGGGGCGGGAGACGGCCGGGTCGGGTGAACCAAGTAGAGAACCACGAGGAGGTCCTCCTATCAGCAAAGAACCGAGGGTCAACGAGCGTATCCGCGCTCGCGAGGTCCGACTGGTCGATCCAGAAGGTGGCCAGGTAGGTATCAAGTCGATCGAGGAAGCCAGGTGGCTCGCCGATCAGCTCGGACTGGATCTGGTGGAGGTGGCCGCCGAAGCCCACCCGCCCGTGGTGCGGATGATGGACTACGGAAAGTACAAGTACGACCAGTCCGTCCGAGCCCGGGAAGCCCGCAAGAAGCAGACCAGGACCGTCATCAAAGAGGTCCAGTTCCGCCCCAAGATTGGGGCGAGCGACTTCGAGGTCAAGCGGAAGCGGGTGGAGCGATTCCTCGAAGAGGGCGACAAAGTCAAGGTGACGATGCGATTCCGGGGCCGGGAGGTCACCCACCCCGATATCGGGCGGGAGATCCTGCAGAGGTTGGCGGACCACGTCGACCACGTCGGGACCATCGAGACCCCGCCCCGACTGGAGGGTCGCCAGATGACCATGGTGCTGATACCGGCCAAGCGACCCCGATCCTCGGCTCGAGCTGCAGATGAGACCAGGCCGGAGCCCGACTCCGACGCCGAGCGGGAGGACTCCGAGTAGGAGTGTGAGAACGTGCCAAAGCAGAAGACACATCGCGGCGCCGCCAAACGCCTCAAGGTGACCGGGTCGGGCAAGATCCGACGCCGTAACGCCTGGCGGGGACACAACCGTCACAAGAAGTCGGCGCGCCGCTGGCGGCGGGTCGCGGGGGACAGCACGCTGACGGGAGGCGACGCCAAGCGGGCCGCTCGTCTCCTGGGCCGGTAGGAGGCAGTCATGGCACGAATCAAACGAGCCGTCAACGCACGCAAGAAGCGCCGCAAGGTCATGGAACGGGCCTCCGGCTACACCGGAGCGCGCAGCCGTCGCTACCGCACCGCCCGGGAACAGACCATGCACTCGATGCAGTACGCCTACCGGGATCGGCGGGCGCGCAAGGGTCAGTTCCGGCGGCTCTGGATCCAGCGCATCAACGCCGCCGCCCGGCTCAACGGTACGACCTACTCACAGCTCATGGCCGGTCTCAAGGCCGCCGAGGTGGACGTCGACCGCAAGATGCTGGCCGACATGGCGGTCAACGACCCGGGCGCCTTCGCCCAGCTCGTCGAGGTCGCCCGCGCCACCGGCGCATGACTGGAGACGGGTTCTGCGGACGGCCGGCGATCGCCGGCCGTCCGACGCGCGGGGGGCGATGACCTCCCACATCACCTCGCCCCGCAATCCACGGGTCGGCGCCGCCGCTAGGTTGAGCCGGCGGCGCGAGCGGGAGGCCACCGGTCACGCCCTGCTCGAGGGCCCGCACCTGCTCGAGGCCGCGGTTGCGGCGGGGGTCACCGTCCTCGAAGTGTTCGCCCGGGAAGGAGACCGCCTTGGGCGGCAGGCTGCACTCGCCGCCGGCGCCGCCCTCCACGTCGTGTCCGCCCCGGTCATCGAGCGCATCGCCGCCACCGAGCACCCGCGGGGACCGGTAGCGGTGATTGCCATCCCGGCCTGGGGGCGGCTGCGCCGTCACGAGACGTTGGTGCTGTGGGACATCGCCGATCCCGGCAACGCCGGCACCCTGCTCCGCAGCGCCGCCGCCTTCGGCTGTGACCTTGCGGTGACGGAGCACACCGTGGACCTGTGGGACCCGAAAGTGCTCCGGGCGGCCGCCGGAGCCCATTTCGGGCGGACCCTGATCCGCCTCGGCCCCGACCCGAGACGAGAGCTGAGCGACGCCGGGCTGCGGGTGGTGGCGGCCACCGTTGCCGGGGGAGACCCGCCTCCATGGGTTCTGGGCGGGGAGGACCCGATCGCCCTTCTGCTCGGCAGCGAGCCGCACGGCCTCCCTCCCGAGGTGGTGGCCGAGTCGGGCGGCGCGGTCACGATCGCCATGCCGGGAGGCACCGAGAGCCTCAACGTTGCGGCGGCCGGGGCCATCCTGCTGCACGAGCGTCACCGGCTGCGAGGCCGTTCTTGAGTCGCCGGCAGCCAGCGAATACAGTGGTGGCCGATGCAGAGAACGCGAATCCCGTTCGACTTTGCCCGCCGGGCGCCGGCCCGGGCGGGAGACGACGCCTAGCGGGAGACCGTGGGAGCGCATCTCAGCCCGAGGCCGATCCGGCCTCGGGTTTCTGCATTCCCGGGCCGGAGCTCCCCACCCGACAGCAGGAGCACGATGCCCGATGACTAACCTGACCGGCCGCATGGATCAGCGGGACACCCTCGAGGAGCTGCGGCGCGACGCGCCGGGGAGGATCGCGGCGGCGACGACGCTCGAAGCCCTCGCCGAGTTCGAAGCGGGCGCCGTCGGCAAGCAGTCGGTGGTGGCCGCGGCTCGGCGCAGTCTCGGCTCCCTCGACCCCGAACAACGCCCCCAGTACGGACAATTCATCAACGAGGTGGCATCCGAGGTGACGCTGGCCGTGGCGGCGCGCCGGGCCGCCCTCGAGGCGGAAGCCGAGACGGCCCGGCTGGAAGAGGACCGGGTCGACGTGACACTGCCAGGACGGGTCCCACCCCGCGGGTCGCGGCATCTCGTCCAGCAGGTGATGGACGAGATCGTCGACATCTTCGTCTCGCTCGGCTACACGGTCGCCACCGGTCCCGAGGCCGAGACGGAGTATTACAACTTCACCGTCCTCAACTTCCCCCACGCCCACCCGACCCGCCTCGAGACCGACACGTTCTACCTCGACTACGGAGACGACCCGGAGGGGGTGCTGCTCCGCACCCACACCTCACCGATGCAGGCCCGCTACATGGAGCAGCACGACCCACCCGTCTACGCGGTGGTGCCGGGGCGGGTGTTCCGGCGCGACCAGATGGACCCGACCCACTCGCCGGTGTTCCACCAGGTCGAAGGACTGGCGGTGGACGAGGGCATCACCTTCGGGGACCTCAAGGGCACCCTGGCCCACTTCGCCCGCGACTTCTTCGGGCCCGGGACGAAGGTGAAGTTCCTTCCGCACTTTTTCCCCTTCACCGAGCCCTCCGCCGAGATGCACGCCTCCTGCTTCGCCTGCGACGGCGCCGGGTGCCGGATCTGCTCCCACACGGGCTGGATCGAGATGCTGGGATGCGGCATGGTGCACCCGGCCGTGTTCGAGCATGTCGGCTACGACCCGGCGGCGGTGACCGGCTTCGCCTTCGGGATGGGGGCGGACCGCTTCGCCATGGTGCGCCACGGCATCCCGGACCTCCGCCACTTCTGGGAATCCGACCTCCGCGTGTTGGGACAGTTCCGATGAAGGTCACCCTCAACTGGCTGCAGGATTTTGTGACGTTGCCGACCACCGATCCCGCCGAGGTGGCGGAGGCCTTCGAGGGGCTCGGCTTCGAGGTCGAGGAGATGCGTCCGCTCGAGGCGGCGTTCTCGGGTGTCGTCATCGGGGCGGTGCGGGAGGTGGCGGCCCATCCCAACGCCGACAAGGTGCGGGTGTGCCAGGTCGACATCGGAAGCGAAGTGTCCGAGATCGTGTGCGGCGCCTGGAACTTCGAGGCGGGAGCAATCGTGCCGGTGGCGCCCCCCGGGTCGATGCTGGGGGATTTCGAGATCGGGCGCCGGGCGATCCGCGGCGTGACCTCCCACGGCATGATCTGCTCCGAGCAGGAACTCTCCCTCGGGGACGACGCCTCCGGGATCATGGTGCTCAACGCCGACTACCCGGAGGCCGCGGAACGGATCGGCGACGACTTCACGTCGATCCTTCCGCTGCCCGACACCTTCTTCGACATCGCGGTCAACCCGAACCGCCCCGACTGCATGTCCGTGGTTGGGCTGGCCCGCGAGCTGGCGGCCCGCTTCGATGTGCCGCTGCGGGAGCCGGCGCTGCACCTGATCGAACGCGAGCCGGGCGTTCCGGTGACGGTGCGGATCGAGGACGACGAGGCCTGCCCCCGTTTCGTCGGGCGCCAGGTGCGCAACATCACGGTGGGCCGCTCACCCCACTGGCTGCGGCTTCGCCTCCAGGCGGCCGGGGTCCGGCCCATCTCCAACGTCGTCGACGCCTCCAACTACGCCATGATCGAGATCGGGCATCCCACCCACGCCTTCGACCTCGACCGCCTCGGTGACACGGTGGTGGTGCGGCGGGCCGGGGACGACACCCGGATCGTCACCCTCGATGACGTGGAACGGGCCTTGGTGCCGGAGGACATCGTGGTGGGCGACGCCACCCGCCCGGTGGCCGTGGCCGGGGTGATGGGGGGAGCCGACACCGAGGTGCACGACGGCACCACCGCGGTGCTGATCGAAGCGGCCTACTGGCAGCCATCCAGCGTGTTGCTCACCTCGAAGCGGCTCGGGCTCCGTTCCGAGGCGTCCGCCCGGTTCGAGCGGGGCATGGATCCCAACTCCTGCGACGTCGCCGCCGACCGGGTGGCGGAGCTGCTCGTCGAGATCGCCGGCGGCGAGGTCGCCGCCCGGGTCGACGCCTATCCCCGCCGGATCGATCCGATCACGGTGGATCTGCCCCTGGGCGAGATCCCCCGCGTGCTCGGGGTCGAGATCGCCCGGGATGAGGCGGCGGGGATGTTGACGCGTCTCGGCTTCGGCGTCAAAGGCGCCGACCCGCTCCAGGTGACGGTGCCGACCCGGCGACCAGACGTCACCCGCCCCGTCGACCTCATCGAGGAGATCGCCCGGCTCCACGGCTTCGACAACATCCCGGACCGGGTCGCCACCGGCTCGGGCGGCGGTTTGCCGGCGGCGGAGGCGATGCGGCGGAGGCTGCGGGAGGTGCTGGTGGGCGCCGGCTACCACGAGGCCATGACTTTCTCCTTCCTGGCCCCCGAGCTGTTCGACACCCTCGGCCTGGCGGCCGGGGACCCCCGGCGGGTCACGGTGGCCCTGGTGAACCCGCTCAGCGAGGAGGAGGGGGTGCTGCGGACCACCCTGCTCCCGGGGTTGCTGCAAGCCGCCTCCCTCAATGTCGACCGTCACCTGCCCGACGTGTCGCTCTTCGAGACCGGGAAGGTGTTCTTCGCCGGGGACGGCGAGATCCCCGACCAACCGGAACGGCTCGCCTTCGTCACCGTGGGTCGCCGCGGCGGGGACTGGGAGGGGCCGGGGCGCCCGGTCGACCTGCGGGACGCCTCCGGATTGTGGGAGCTCATTGCCCACGAGCTGCGCCTCGCCGAACCGGCCCTGGCAGCGGCGTCCGCCATGCCCTTTCATCCCGGTCGGGCCGCCGCGGTGCTCACCGCCGGTGAGGAGATCGGGATGATCGGCGAGATCCATCCCCGCGTCGCCGAGGCGCTCGGTCTCAGGGGCAGGGTGGTGGCGGGGGAGATCGACCTCGCCCCGTTGTTGGTGGAACGGGACCGCTGGCTGTTCGAACGGCCCAGCTCGTTCCCGCCCGCCGTGTTCGACCTCGCCTTCGAGGTGGACGAGGCGGTGGCGGCGGCGATCCTGCTCGGAGCGATCGACGCCGCCGGGGAAGGCCTGATCGAGCGCCGCCACCTCTTCGACGTCTTCACCGGGCCGCCCGTCGCCGCCGGGCGCAAGAGCCTGGCGGTTCGCCTCGTGCTACGGGATCCCGATCGGACCCTGAGCGACGACGACGTGGCGCCGATCCGACGACGCATCGTGACCGCGGTGCAGGAACGGACCGGTGGAGAGCTGCGAGGAGAAGCCTGATGACGGACTATCTGGAGACGACGGATCTGGGGGTCGACGGCCTCCGGGAGGTGCTGCGGCTCGCTGCCGCCTCGAAACAGGACCCCCAGGCGTACGCCGGGCGCCTCGCCGGGCGGAAGGTGGGGCTCTTCTTCGAGAAGCCCTCGACCCGCACCCGGGTGTCCTGCGAGGCGGCCACGGTGGACCTCGGGGCCCATCCCGTGGTGCTCAAGGCCGACGAGGTGGGGCTGGGGAAGCGAGAGGCAGTCGAGGATGTCGCCCGGGTGCTCGACCGCTATCTCGACGTCCTGGCGTTCCGGGTGTTCGATCACCGCCATCTGGTGACGATCGCCGCCTACGCCGAGGCTCCGGTGGTCAACCTGCTCTCCGACCGGGCTCATCCCTGCCAGGCGGCGGCCGATCTGCAGACCGTCGCCGAGCACCGGCCCCTCGAGGGCGCCTCGGTCGCCTACATCGGGGACGGCAACAACGTGTGCCACTCCCTGATGCTGGCGGGCGCGATGGTTGGCATGGAGGTGCGGGTGGCGACCCCGGCCGGATTCGAGCCGGCCGCCGAGGTGACGGCCGAGGCGACCGCTCTCGCCACGGTCGGCGGCGGCGGGGTGCAGGTGACGAACGACCCGGCCGCCGCGGTCGCCGGGGTCGACGTGGTCTACACCGACGTCTGGACGTCGATGGGCCAGGAGGAGGAAGAGGAGGAGGAGGAGGAGGCCCGCCGGGCGCTGTTCGCCCCGTTCCAGGTCGACCTCGCCCTCTTCTCGCGGGCCGCCCCCGACGCCATCTTCCTGCACTGCCTCCCCGCCCACCGGGGCGAGGAGGTGACGGCGGAGGTGTTGGAGCACGAGCGTTCCCGGGTGTTCGACCAGGCCGAGAATCGCATGCATTCCTTCCGGGGGCTGCTGCTCCACCTCACCGGAACGGGGTGAGCCCTCGATGAGCCGGGGAGGGCCGGTGCCGTCCCTCGACGAGCTGCTGCGCCTCAACGTCCTCGACCTCGCCCCGGCCCTGCTCGGCCGGCGGCTCCGCACCGCCTTCGACGGCGACATCACCGAGGTGTCGATCACGGAGGTCGAGGCCTACGGGGGAGAGGACGACGCCGCCAGCCACGCCCACCGGGGCAGGACGGCCCGCAACGCCGCCATGTTCGGACCGGCCGGACTGCTCTACGTCTACCGCTCCTACGGCCTCCACTGGTGCCTCAATGTCGTTGCCGGACCCGAGGGCACCGGGAGCGCCGTCCTGGTGCGGGGCGGCGTTCCCACGAAGGGGAGGGCCGTCATGGCGCGGCGGCGCGGACGCGATGACCACCTTTGCGACGGTCCGGGCAAGCTGTGCCAGGCAGTCGGGGTGACCGGGGAACACGACGGCACCTCGCTGCGGGACGGCCCGGTCCGGCTCCTTCCCACTCCACCCGGTGCCGGCGGGACGGCGACGACGACACCTCGGCTCGGTATCAGCCGGGCCGCTGATCGCCCTTGGCGGTTCGTGCTCGAGACCGGGGACGAAGCTTCCTAGGGATTGACCCAGATCGTCACCGCCACGGTGTTGGGTGCACCCGCGGCAGGATCCTGCTTCCACACCAGCCCGGAGCGGCTGGCCGCGTCGGCCGGGTCCGATTCGGCCTCGATGACCACCGTCGGGGTGATCGACGCCTCCCCCAGGCGCTGCTCCGCCTCCGACCGGGGTAGCCCGAGCACGGCAGGGACGGTGGTACCCGGCTCGGGACCGGCCACGGTGATCCGCACCGAGCTGCCGGCCACGGCATCGGCCCCCGGCGGGGGATCCTGCCCGAACACCGTGCCGGGGGCGAGGGGCCCTCCGTCGGCCCAGACGACGCTGTTGCCCTGCGCGCTGACAGCGAGCAGGTCGAGGGCGGCGACGAGATCGAGCCCGATCAGGTCGGGCGTGACCTGGGTGTCGAGGTGGGAGAGATCGGCCGGGTTGTGAACCGGGCAGATCAGGGTGGGGGCGAGGTCGGCGGGAACCTGGATCCGCTGCACGTGCTCGCGGGGGCAGAGGGGACCGGCGAGGAACCCGGTGGTGAGATCGACCTCGACGGTGACGAGGTCCCCGGTCTCGGCGGTGGCGAGCTCGCCGTAGGGGACCCCGGCCAGCGCCGCCGAGGCGAAGCCGGCCCAGATCTGGGCCGGCCAGGTGCCGCCGGTGATCGTGTAGGGGGTGGCCGGGTATTCGAGGGGGACTTGGGCGTCGGGGAACCCGACCCACACCGCCGCAACCAGCTCCCCGGTGTAGCCGACGAACCAGGCGTCGTGATGCTGCTGGGAGGTGCCGGTCTTGCCGGCGGTGGGCCGGCCGATGCGGGCTTGCTGGCCGGTGCCGCGGCGCACCACTTCGGTGAGGGCGGCGGTGACCTCAGTCGCCACGGAGCGGTCGAACGCCTCGGTGACGGCCGGCACCGCCTCGTAGACGTTGACGCCGTCGGCATCGTCGATCGAGGTCACCAGGATCGGGTCGACGTGCACCCCATCGGCGGCGAACGTGCCGTAGGCGGATGCCATCTCGAGCACGGAGACCTCCTCGGACCCGAGGGCGAGGGAATGGAGCGGCGTCAGCTCGGACGTGATCCCGGCGGCCCGGGCCGCTTCGGCGACGGCCTCGGGGCCCACCTGGTCGATGAGGCGGGCGAACACGACGTTGACCGAGAAGACGGTGGCCTCCAGCAAGGTGAGGTTGGGGAAGACGGAATCGTTGTAGTTGGCGACCACCCACGGCCCGGAAGGGGTGTCGATGGTGACGGTCTGGCCTGCGGTCATCATCTTGTCGAGTCGGTAGCCCTGCTCGGCGGCGGCGGCGAGCACGAAGGGCTTGAAAGCGGAGCCGGGCTGGCGCCGGCCCTGGGTGGCGAGGTTGAACTGGGCCGAGGGGGCGGCAGTGTCGTAGAAGTCACGTCCCCCCACCATGGCGAGTACGTGGCCGGTGCGGGGGTCGATCGCCACCAGGGCCGCCGAGGGCCCGTCCGGGGGGAGGATGTCGTCCACCGCGGCCTCGGCGATCGCCTGCAGCCCGGGATCGAGAGTGGTGTGGATCTCGAGCCCACCCCGGAACAGCAGGTGGTAGCGCTCCTCCTGGGTGGGGGCGAGGCGGGTGTCGTCGAGCAGGAGCCGTTTGACCTCCTCCACGAAGTACGGATAACGGACTTCGTCACCGGCGTCGGCGGGTGCCAGCCGTAGCGGCTCGGCCCGGGCCGCCTCCGCCTCCTCGGCGTTGATCCACCCCAGCTCGAGCAGCTTGGTGATCACGAGGTCGCGGCGCTGCATCGCCGCCTCGGGATCCCGGAACGGATCCGTGGTGCCCGGGGAGCGGATGGCACCGGCGAGCAGGGCCGCCTCCGCCAGCGTGAGGTCTCCGACCTCCTTCCCGAAGTAGGCCTCGGCGGCGGTCCCGATGCCGTAGGCGCCGTGGCCGAAGTAGACGGTGTTGAGGTAGCGCTCCAGGATCTGCTCCTTGGGGAGGTCCTCCTCGAGCCGGAGGGCGAGCACGGCTTCCTGCAACTTGCGGTCCACCGTGACGTTGGAGGTGAGCAGCACGTTCTTCAGGTACTGCTGGGTGATGGTGGAGCCGCCCTCGACCACCTCGCCGGCCTCGATGTTGCGGACCAGGGCCCGGATCATGGCGCGCACGTCGACCCCGCCGTGCTCCCAGAACCGCTCGTCCTCGATGGCGACAACGGCATCGGCGACGTGGCGGGGGATCTGCTCGTACGTCACCAGGGTGCGGTTCTCCCCGGCGTGCCAGCGCGCCAGCACCGACCCGTCGGCGGCGTAGACGGTGGTGGTGAGGGCGCCCTCACCCATCCCGGGGTCGGGGAGGGGTTCTACGGAGCAGGCGGTCGCCGCCAGCGCAGCGGCGAGGCCGAGCATGAGCCAGCGTCGCATCGGTACCTCGGGGGCAACGCTACCGCACCGTCGCCACCTCCGGGTTGCGGGGGCGCCGCGGCCGGGCCGCGGCCTGATAACCTCCCGCTTCGGATGCAGAAGCGAGCCCTCGACCACTACGCCCTCCTCACCGACGGGGTCGAAACCGTGCTCCCCGAAGGGGAGCTACGGGACCGGTTGCAGGAAGGCAGCCCTCTGCGGGTCAAGCTGGGAGTGGATCCGACCGCCCCCGACGTCACGCTCGGCTGGGCGGTCGTCTTCCGTCAGCTCCGGCGGTTCCAGGAGCTCGGGCACACCGCGGTGCTCATCATCGGCGACTTCACCGCCCGGGTCGGCGACCCGTCCGGGGTGGGCGCCACCCGACGCCGGCTCGACGCCGACGAAGTGGGTGGCTACGTCTCGGGCGTGCTCGACACGATCAAGGACCTGCTGCTGCCCGAGCCGCTCGAGATCCGCTCCAACTCGGAATGGCTCGGCGCCATGGACATGCACGACGTGCTCGATCTCACGGGCCGATTCACCGTCTCCCGCATCATGGACCGGGACGACTTCTCGAAGCGGTGGGAGGCCCACGAGCCGATCTCGATGATCGAGTTCATGTACCCGCTGCTGCAGGCGATGGACTCGGTGGCGGTGGAGGCCGACGTCGAGCTGGGCGGCAGCGACCAGCTCTTCAACCTGCTGGTGGGCCGAGATCTGCAGGAGCGAATGGGACAGCGTCCCCAGAGCGTGCTCACCGTGCCGCTGCTGGTCGGAACCGACGGCCGCAGGAAGATGTCGCAATCCCTCGGCAACTACATCTCGGTGCGTGACGAGCCGGGCGAGATGTTCGGCAAGACGATGAGCGTACCCGACGACGTCATGGGCGACTGGTTCCTGCTGGCGGCGGGACGCAGCGAAGCCGAGGTGGCGGCCGTCACCGCCGGCCTGGCGGACGGTTCGCTCCACCCGGGTGAGACGAAGCGGCGCCTGGGACGCGAGATCGTGACCCGCTACTGGGGGGTGGAGGCGGCCCGGGAGGCGGAAGCCGAGTTCGATCGCCTCTTTCGCCACCACGAGACACCCGACGAGGTCGAGGAGCACCCCCTTCCCGGCGACGATCCGGTGTGGATCCCAGGCCTGCTCAGCGCGGCGGGGCTGGTGGCCTCCAACAGCGAGGGGCGGCGCATGGTTGCCCAGGGGGCGGTCAAGGTGGAGGGTGTCAAGATCGAGGCCGAGGACGTGCCGCGCGAAGCGCTGCGCGGCGCAGTGCTCCAGGTAGGGAAGCGGCGGTTCGTGCGCCTCGTCGGGTGAGAGGGGAGGGGACCGGCATGGAACGAATGCACAACCCGGTCCCGACGGTGCTGGTGGCGCTGGCCGTGCTCATCGCGGCGGTGTGGCTCCTGCGGCAGGTGTTCGGACTCGTGCGCTTCGTCCTGACGACGGTGCTCCTTTTCGTCGTCGTGGTCGGGCTCCTGGGCCTGGCCGGCCGGATCCGGCGCCGCTGAACGCGCGAGCAGCGAACGCACGGGGGGCAGACGCGCGGAGCGGCCCATCCGGTGGGACGGGCCGCTCCGAGGGCAGGGTGGTACCGGGTCTCCCGGTGTGAGCCTCAGATTCAGATCAGTTGCCGGCGCCGCCGCCTGGTGAGCAGCAGCAGCGCTCCTCCGGCGGCCAGCATCGCCAGGCCGAGCAACGCCACCGTTGCGACCTCCATGCCGGTGCGGGGAAGTGATCCCGCCAGGCCGAAGTCGGCGGCGAGGAAGCTCTCACTCTCGTGGAGATTGACCGTGAACGAGCCGGCCGTGGTGAGCGCGGTGCTCTCCGGGGCCGTCGACATGACGATCGACACCACGTAGGTGCCCGGGTCGAGGGCGGCGAACAGGTACTTGCCGTTGGCATTGGTGACCTGGGTGCTGACCACGCCGGTGTCCTGGTTGGTGAGGCGGATCGTGACGCCCGAGACACCCTCTTCGGAGGAGTCCTGGATGCCGTCCTTGTCCTCGTCGAACCAGACGGTGTCACCGATCGTGCCGGATGCCAGCACCTGGCTGGCGAGCACCACCGCGTCGTCCCAGTCGTCCCCCTGGCCGTCGCCGGGGGTCGAGTCGACGTCGACCTCGTTGGCCGCACTGACTTCGGCCACGTTCGTCAACGTCCCCGCCTGGTCGACGGTGACGACGATGGCGAGCGAGGTGGAGGCGCCCACCGGGAGGTTCCCGATGGTCCACGTGCCGCTCACCGGATCGAACGCCCCGTCGGGGGCGGCCATCGTGATCGGAGCCGTTGCCCCGGTCTGGTTGAGCGTCAACGAGGCGGTCCCGGAATGCGACACGTAGGTGACGCCGGCCGGGAGCACGTCAGCGACCACGACGCCGGAGGCGTCGTACGGACCCTTGTTGAGGACCGTGATCGTGAAGGTCGTCTCGTCGCCCACCGACACCTCGGCGGGGTCGGCGTCCTTCACCAGCTCGAGATCGATGACCGGTGACGATGCGACCACCGCGTCGTCCCAGTCATCGCCCTGGCCGTCGCCGGGGGTCGAGTCGACGTCGTCCTCGTTGGCGGCGGTGACCTCGGCCACGTTGGTGAACGTGCCGACGTCGTCGACCGTCACCACGATGGACAAGGCGTCGGAACCCCCGAAGGGGAGATCGCCGATCGTCCAGGCGCCGGTGGCCGGGTCGAAGGCGCCGCCACCGTTGTCGGAGACGTAGCTGACGCCGGCCGGCAGCGTATCGGTGACCACGACGCCACTGGCGGCGCTCGGTCCCTGGTTGACGACGGTGATGGTGAAGGTGGTTTGCTCACCGACCTGCACCTGGGCGGGCACCGCGTCCTTGAACAGCTCGAGATCGATCACCGGGGTTGCCGTGACCGCGGCGTTGTCCCAGTCGTCGCCCTGGCCGTCGCCGGGGGTCGAGTCGACGTCGTCCTCGTTGGCGGCGGTGACCTCGGCGACGTTGGTGAACGTGCCCACCTCGTCGACGGTGACGACGATGGCCAGCGAGGCCGACGCCCCCACTCCGAGATCGCCGATCGTCCAGGCGCCGGTGGCCGGGTCGAAGGCGCCGCCACCGTTGTCGGAGACGTAGCTGACGCCGGCCGGCAGCGTATCGGTGACCACGACGCCGGAGGCGGCGTCGGGACCCTGGTTCACGACGTTCACTGTGAAGGTGGTCTGCTCACCGACCTGCACCTGGCCCGGAGCAGCCGTTTTGGTCAGCTCGAGGTCGATGATCGGTACTTCGGTCCGGATCGTGAGGTCGTCAATCGCACCCGATCCGTCGAGCTGTACCACCATGCGGGCGACGCCGGCCAGGCCGACGTTGATGTGCTCGAGCTGGTTGTCCCCGTTCGCCGGGATCGGCAGGTTGCCGAGCACCGCGTCCGACGCGTCGTACAGCGTGACGTGGGCGGCTGGCTGGGTCCTCTCGATGTCGATGGCGACGAAACTGTCGACGGTGACCACGCCGGGGCCCCAGTTGGAGAAGTCGAACGACCAGGTGTTGGCCGTGTTCCCCGTGTCGTCGGGATCGGAGCCGTCGCCGTCCTCGGTGTTGATCATGGTGTTGCCCTGGGCCGGGGCGTAGAGATCCCAGTCCTGCCCACTGCACAGGTTCCGGTTGAACGCCGGGTCGGTGGCGGGCACGGTCTGCCCGCCGCACGTGGAGTCGAAGATCATGGCGGTGTTGCCACCGACGTCGGGGTTGAAGCCCACGACGGTGACGGTCCCCAGATCGCTGCCCGACATCCCCTGGCCCGGGGCCAATGTCGAGACGGTGTTCCCCGCGCTGTACCCAGCTTCGAAGTTGATGGTATTGCTGAACTCAGCAGCCTCCGCCGACGCCGGGGTGAGCGCAGCGAGCGCCAATCCCAGCAGTGTCACGAGAAGCACCAAAGCGGTGCGTTTTCGCAGGCCGACGCGATGCATGCCGATACGGCACGCTGTAGCCCACATTTCTGCCCTCCGTTCGATCCTGTCTGCCCTACTACTCACGACCGTGCCCCACGGCCGCTATCCGTGAGCGTACGCCACGCAGCGTCAGTCCGCCAGTGCTCTGCGTGGTCAATGTGGCGGACACGCACGAACTAGTCCACCTCTGTCTACCAGAACGTGGCCCGACGTGCGATGGGAAATGCCTGGAGACCGGAGTCCACTTCGACTCTGTGACTTGCCTCGATCGCGGGAACCTGCGAGCATGCGGTGCTCGACGCCCGGAAGCGTGGCGCTTTTGACCGCGGCCGGGCGCCGGTGCTACAGTGTGAGGCCCGCTTGCGAGCACGCGCGCGGGCAATCCGGGCTCCTTGACAACTGAACAGCGTGTCAAAAGCCAGCATGCGCTCGAGCTGGCGGCGCCGCTTCACGCGGTCGCCGGCGGCGAGAGCGACATGAACAACGCCGTGCCACCAAGGGACGCCCGTCCCCGGCACGGCATCCTTTGAGGTTGACTCTTCGAAGTCCCTCAGGGATTTCGGATGGTCAGGCTCAATCAAACTTTCGATGGAGAGTTTGATCCTGGCTCAGGACGAACGTTGGCGGCGCGCTTAATGCATGCAAGTCGAACGAGAACCATCTGATCCGTAAGGAGAGGGTGGGGACAGTGGCGAACGGGTGCGTAACACGTGAGGAACCTGCCCTGGAGATCGGGATAGCCCGAGGAAACTCGGATTAATACCGGATGCCTTCACCGGACCGCATGGCCTGGTGAAGAAAGGTCCGCCGCTCCAGGATGGCCTCGCGGCCTATCAGCTTGTTGGTGAGGTAACGGCTCACCAAGGCAAAGACGGGTAGCTGGTCTGAGAGGACGATCAGCCACACTGGGACTGAGACACGGCCCAGACTCCTACGGGAGGCAGCAGCAGGGAATATTGCACAATGGGCGAAAGCCTGATGCAGCGACGCCGCGTGCGGGATGAAGGCCTTCGGGTTGTAAACCGCTTTCAGGAGGGAAGAAAATGACGGTACCTCCAGAAGAAGCCCCGGCCAACTACGTGCCAGCAGCCGCGGTAACACGTAGGGGGCGAACGTTGTCCGGATTTATTGGGCGTAAAGGGCTCGTAGGCGGCTTGACAAGTCGATCGTGAAAACCCGGGGCTCAACCCCGGGACGCCGGTCGAAACTGTCATGGCTAGTGTCCGGTAGAGGTGAGTGGAATTCTCGGTGTAGCGGTGAAATGCGCAGATATCGAGAGGAACACCAGTAGCGAAGGCGGCTCACTGGGCCGGTACAGACGCTGAGGAGCGAAAGCGTGGGGAGCAAACAGGATTAGATACCCTGGTAGTCCACGCCGTAAACGTTGAACACTAGGTGTGGCGGACTGATTCACGTCTGCCGTGCCGCAGCTAACGCGCTAAGTGTTCCGCCTGGGGAGTACGGCCGCAAGGCTAAAACTCAAAGGAATTGACGGGCCCCCGCACAAGCGGCGGAGCATGCGGCTTAATTCGATGCAACCCGAAGAACCTTACCTGGGCTTGACATCATGGGTCTATCCCTAGAGATAGGGAGTGCTTTGCGCTCATGACAGGTGGTGCATGGCTGTCGTCAGCTCGTGTCGTGAGATGTTGGGTTAAGTCCCGCAACGAGCGCAACCCCTGTCCTATGTTGCCAGCAGTTCGGCTGGGGACTCATAGGAGACTGCCGGGGACAACTCGGAGGAAGGCGGGGACGACGTCAAGTCATCATGCCCCTTATGTCCAGGGCTGCACGCATGCTACAATGGGTGGTACAACGGGCCGCGATCTCGCGAGAGTGAGCGAATCCCTAAAAGCCGTCCTCAGTTCGGATTGGAGTCTGCAACTCGACTCCATGAAGGCGGAGTCGCTAGTAATCGCGGATCAGCAAAGCCGCGGTGAATACGTTCTCGGGGGTTGTACACACCGCCCGTCACATCACGGAAGTCGGTAACGCCCGAAGTCAGTGGCCCAACCCTTTTTGGGAGGGAGCTGCCGAAGGTGGGATCGGTGACTGGGATGAAGTCGTAACAAGGTAGCCGTACGGGAACGTGCGGCTGGATCACCTCCTTTCTAAGGAGCGCTACTGGGCCGTTCACGACGGCCTGTAGTTCCTAGTGAATATGCTGGTTACTCGGTCTTGTCGCTCTGGGACGAGACGAGATGGCCCTCGAGGAGCTTCGGTTCCTCGAGGAGCGCACTGGTCTCCGGATCAGGGCGGGAAGATCGGACACGCTGTTCAGTCGTGAGGGAACCCGGTGCCAAGCACCGGGTTCGAGTTTCCTCCGGACGCTCGGCTCCTCGCGTTGGGGTTCTTCGAGAACTCCAGCGAATCGACCGCTCGGTCGGTTCGCACGCTCCTTGAGAACTGCATAGCGAGCACGAAAGTCAAAGTATTCTCTGTAATTCAAGCTACAAAGGGTTCATGGTGGATGCCTTGGCGTTAGGAGCCGATGAAGGACGTGGCAGGCTGCGAAAAGCCTCGGTGAGCTGTCAAGCGAGCATTGATCCGAGGATGTCCGAATTGGGAAACCAGGCTGGGGTCATGCCCAGTCACTCTGGTCTGAACACATAGGGCCAGTAGAGGCAACCGGGGGAATTGAAACATCTCAGTACCCCGAGGAATGGAAAGCAACAGCGACTCCCTTAGTAGCGGCGAGCGAAGCGGGAAGAGCCTAAACCGTGTTGGTGTGATAGCCCGGCGGCGTTGCCGGCGCGGTGTTGCGGGACATGTCCGACGAGACGCCGGTCTCGTCAGGGAGTTACAAATCCTGGTGATAGTCGAAGCTGCCTGGAAAGCAGCGCCACAGTGGGTAACAGCCCCGTAGCCGAAATCACTCAGGACTCCCGACGTTGTTCCCAAGTAGCACGGGGCCCGTGAAATCCCGTGTGAATCTGCGAGGACCACCTCGTAAGGCTAAGTACTACCTAACGACCGATAGCGGACTAGTACCGTGAGGGAAAGGTGAAAAGCACCCCGGTGAGGGGAGTGAAATAGTACCTGAAACCATGGACCTACAAGCAGTCGGAGGGATCTTCGGATCCTGACGGCCTGCCTTTTGAAGAATGAGCCGACGAGTTATCGATACGTGGCAAGGTTAAGCCGAGAGGTGTAGCCGCAGCGAAAGCGAGTCTGAATAGGGCGTCTAGTCGCGTGTCATAGACCCGAAGCCGAGTGATCTATCCATGGGCAGGGTGAAGCGAGGGTAAGACCTCGTGGAGGCCCGAACCCACCTAGGTTGAAAACTGGGGGGATGACCTGTGGATAGGGGTGAAAGGCCAAGCAAACTCGGCGATAGCTGGTTCTCCCCGAAATAGCTTTAGGGTTAGCGTCGCATGTTCCGCCCTGGGGGTAGAGCACTGATTGGGCTAGGGGGCCACCAAGCTTACCGATCCCAGTCAAACTCCGAATCCCACGGCGCCAAGTGCGGCAGTCAGACCATGTGGGATAAGCTTCATGGTCAAAAGGGAAACAGCCCAGACCGCCAGCTAAGGTCCCTAAGTCAGAACTAAGTGGGGAACGATGTGGAGTTGCCCAAACAGCCAGGAGGTTGGCTTAGAAGCAGCCACCCTTTAAAGAGTGCGTAACAGCTCACTGGTCGAGTGATCCCGCGCGGATAATGTAACGGGGCTCAAGTTCTGTACCGAAGCTGCGGGATTCTGTCATTACCCCGGCGCCTCGCGTCCAGGGGACAGGATCGGTAGGGGAGCGTCGAGCGGCCGGCGAAGCGGCGGCGGAAGCCAGTCGTGGAGGCCGCTCGAGTGAGAATGTCGGCATGAGTAGCGAATGAGGAGTGAGAATCTCCTCCGCCGAATGTCCAAGGGTTCCTGGGGAAGGCTCGTCCGCCCAGGGTTAGTCGGGACCTAAGGCGAGGCCGAGAGGCGTAGTCGATGGACAACGGGTTGATATTCCCGTACCACTGTGTGCGCGTCAAGACTGAACCCAGCTTGCTAAGGAAAGCCCTACGGGGCCTACCGACCCAGCTGGCAGTAGGTCAGCGATGGGGTGACACGGAAGGGTAAGTGGACCCGGGCGCTGGTTGACCCGGGGTAAGCATGTAGGGCGAGGTCCAGGCAAATCCGGACCTCACGAAGCCCGAGGTGCGATGCCGAGCCGCGTAAGGCGAAGCCACTGAACGCCCAAGCCGTCTAGAAAAGCCTCTAGCGAGTTCACATGGTGCCCGTACCCGAAACCGACACAGGTGGACAGGTAGAGAATACCAAGGCGAGCGAGAAAACTCTGGTTAAGGAATTCGGCAAAATGGCTCCGTAACTTCGGGAGAAGGAGCACCCCGGTAAGGTGTAGGACCTCGCGTCCGAAGCCTGAGGGGGTTGCAGATACCAGGCCCAAGCGACTGTTTACTAAAAACACAGGAGCGTGCGAAGTCGCAAGACGCAGTATACGCTCTGACGCCTGCCCGGTGCCGGAAGGTCAAGGGGAGGGGTTAGCTTCGGCGAAGCTCTGAACCTAAGCCCCGGTAAACGGCGGCCGTAACTATAACGGTTGGCTTCCAACTGGCCGTTGGAAAACCTGGCTATATGCTGGAACATCCGAGTATCCGGCGATACTCGTTCATGTCACACACAGGAGATACTGTGCGATGCATGAGCAGTGACAATTCGCCCGGTGCGGACAATCAGCAGGAAACCGAATCACCAGCATGGGACGTCGATCCGATGTGGATCGCTGGGTTCGTGGATGGAGAAGGATGCTTCTCTATCTCGATCCATCGCAATCCGTACGTGAAGCTGACACGGGGATGGCAGGTGCAAGCCTGCTTCCAGGTGACTCAGCATCAAACGAATCGGCACGCTCTCGATGCGCTTCGCGCCCACTTCGGCTGCGGTCGAGTGGTCGCGAAGGGCCCACGGAGCAGCGTTCTCACCTTCACGGTGTGGACGCTGCGTGAGCGGGACGAGATCATCGTCCCGTTCTTCGAGACCCATGAACTCATGGTGAAGCGAGGGGACTTCATGCGGTTCGCATCGATCGTCAGGTCGATGCGACGGAAGGAGCACCTCTCGCCTGCGGGCTTCGAGAGAGTCGTCCGCCTTGCCTATGCGATGAACGCAAATGGCAAGCAGCGGGCACGGCCTCTCCAGGAAGTCCTCGGGGGATCCTCAGAGACTGCACGCCAGGCACCGTCCGTCAGGGCGGTGAAGGTACAGTCCGATCCTCATGGCGACATGGGGAGTCAGGCAGAAATGATCTGACCATCCGCTGCACTCTTTGGGTGTGGTGGAGAGTAACAAGAATGCCTAAGGTAGCGAAATTCCTTGTCGGGTAAGTTCCGACCTGCACGAATGGCGTAACGACTTGGGCACTGTCTCAACCAGAGACTCGGCGAAATTGCATTGTGAGTAAAGATGCTCACTACCCGCGACAGGACGGAAAGACCCCGGGACCTTTACTGCAGCTTGACATTGGAGTTTGTTATGTGATGTGTAGCATAGGTGGGAGACTGTGAAGTGAGGGCGCTAGCCCTTGTGGAGTCACCATTGAAATACCACCCTTCTCATAATGGGCTTCTAACCTCGATCCGTTATCCGGATCAGGGACAGTGTCTGGCGGGCAGTTTCACTGGGGTGGTGGCCTCCAAAAGTGTAACGGAGGCGCCCAAAGGTTCCCTCAGCCTGGTCGGCAATCAGGCGGCGAGTGCAAGGGCACAAGGGAGCTTGACTGCGACACTTACCAGTGGAGCAGGTACGAAAGTAGGGCCTAGTGATCCCTCGGCGGCATGTGGATGCGCCGAGGCCAACGGCTAAAAGGTACCCCGGGGATAACAGGCTCATCCCGCCCAAGAGTCCATATCGACGGCGGGGCTTGGCACCTCGATGTCGGCTCGTCTCATCCTGGGGCTGAAGCAGGTCCCAAGGGTCGGGCTGTTCGCCCGTTAAAGAGGCACGCGAGCTGGGTTTAGAACGTCGTGAGACAGTTCGGTCCCTATCCGTCGCGGGCGCAGGAGATTTGAGGAGATCTGTCCCTAGTACGAGAGGACCGGGATGGACGTACCTCTGGTGTGCCAGTTGTTCTGCCAAGAGCACGGCTGGTTTGCTACGTACGGCACGGATAAGCGCTGAAGGCATCTAAGCACGAAGCCGCCTCCAAGATGAGATCTCCCACCGGACAACCGGGTAAGACCCCTGGTCAGAACACCAGGTTGATAGGCCAGAAGTGGAAGCGCAGCGATGCGTGGAGCTGACTGGTACTAATAGGTCGAGGGCTTGAGTTTGAATACCGCGACGATCGTGCTCGCTATGGAGTGCTCAAGGAGCACTGACAGAGTTTCGGTGGCCATAGCGGCAGTGACCCACCCGTTCCCATTCCGAACACGGAAGTTAAGCCTGCCAGCGCCGATGGTACTTGGGCCGTGGGGCCCCGGGAGAGTAGGTCGCCGCCGAACAACCAGTAGATTGAGGCCGTCCTTCGGGGCGGCCTCAATCGCGTCGAGGGAACCGGTCGAGAGAGGGATTCGGGTGGCAGCAGGACGAGGTGAAGGCGGCAGTGGCCGGGACCGTGATCGGCGACGGGACGGCAAACCCCGGCGCGACTCCGGCGACGGCAAGCCCCGGCGCGACTCCGGTGCCGGCAAGCCTCCGGTAGCCCGCTCCGACCCGGCCGCGCGCCGCGGCAAGGACACCGGAGGCTCCCGCTCCAAGGAGGGCAAGGGATCACGCTACCGGGACGCCAGTCCGTCCGGCGGCAAGGACCGCGATTCCGGCAAGGGGCGGGCAGGGTCCGATCGCGAGCCATCCAAGGCGCGGCGGGACCTGCGGGGCGCCGCGGCGGGTCTTCCTCGGTGGGTGGTCGAGGAGCTGGCCCGGGTCACCCCGGCGGCGCGGGTCGCTGCCGCCCTCGAAGCGCTCGGTGAAGCTTCCGAGGCCTTCGTCGACGGCCGCCACCACGTGGCGGTGCGCAAGGCGGAGCGGGCCAAGGAACTGGCGCCACGGGACGCCACCGTCCGGGAGGTCCTCGGGCTCGCCTCCTACCGGGTGGGGAACTGGGCAAAGGCCCTCAGCGAGCTGCGCACCTATCGCCGGGTCACCGGAGAGACCACCCACCTCCCGATCGAGATGGACACGTTGCGAGCGCAGGGACGCCACGACGACGTGGTGACCACCTGGGAGACGCTGCAGAAACTCGGCGGCACACCGGCGGTGATGAAGGAGGGCGCGGTCGTCTATGCCTCATTCCTCATCGACGACGGCGAGATCGCCGAGGCCCGGCGCCTTACCAAACCCAAGCGGCTCACCCACGAGCCGTTCCCCGAGGACCTCAAGCTCTGGTACGTGGCGGCCCGGGCAGCCGCACTCGCCGGCGACGGCTCCGAGGCCCGCAATCTCCGCAACCGCATCCTGGAGCACGACCCGGGCTTCCCCGGCATCGACGAGCTCGATGAGTTGATCGTCGCCGCGGGGTGACGGGTCGTTTCCTGTCGCGCCGGGTCGATACGTTGCAGGTACCCGCACTTCCCACCGCACTGGAGGTGCCCGCCCATGGACTGCAACCTCGTCGTCCTCTCCGGAAAGCTCGCCGCCGTTCCCGAGCTCCGTGTCTTCGAATCCGGCTCCCGGCTCGTTCGCTACCTGGTCACGGTGCGCAGCGACGCCCCCCGCCGCCGCGTCGACGTCGTCCCCGTCACGTGGTGGGATCCCCCCGACGCGGTGGCCGACGAGCTCCCCGAGCCCGGCCGGGAGATGTGGGTGACCGGCATGGTGCAGCGCCGCTTCTGGGAGACCGAGGAGGGTCGCCGCAGCCGCCTCGAGGTCGTCGCCTACCAGGTCGAGGCGAAGCCCTCGGAACTGGTGCCGGCCGAGGCCTGAGCCGGCCCCTGTTGGAGTCGGCCCTCCCGGGTCCCTAGATTGCCGCGATGCGCCGGGTGAGCATCGCCTCCAGCTCCCAGATCGCCGCCGATGCCGGAGCCTCCATCGCCGATCACGGCGGGAATGCCTTCGACGCCGCCGTCGCCGGTGTGATCGCCTCGATGTGCACCGAGCCGGGCATCATCGCCCCCGGTTCGGGGGGATTCGTCACGGTGTGGCCGCAGGGAGAAGACCCGGTGGTGATCGACGGCAGCATCGAGATGCCGGGCCGCGGCCTGCCGCCGGACCGTTTCGGGGGTGGGCTTCGTGAGATCGAGATGAGCTACGGCGGGGGAACCCGCACCGTCGTCGGCCACGGCTCGGTCGGCACCCCGGGCGCCTTCGCCGGGCTTCGCCTGGCCTGGGAACGCTACGGGCTGGTGCCGTGGGCAACCCTCTTCGAACCGGCGATCGCCGCCGTCGAGGCAGGGTTCCCGTTGTCGGCGGCGGCGGCGGAGTACTTCGCCCACTCCCACCAGGTCGTATTCGGATGGGATCCCACCAGCTACGCCGTCATCCACCATCCCGACGGCACCCACCTGGTGGCGGGGGAGACGGTCCACGTGCCCTTCCTGGCCGACTCTCTCCACTTGCTGGCCGCCGAGGGCACCGATGCCCTCTACCGGGGCGAGCTCGGGGCCCAGATCGTCGACGCCGTCCAGGCCGGAGGCGGGCTCCTGACCCGACGCGACCTCGCCGAGTACCAGGCGGTGATCCGGGAACCGATCCGGGTCGACATCGACGAGTGGGCGGTCGCCACCAATCCGCCGCCGGCGGTGGGTGGGGCCTGCATGGCGGCCATGCTCCTGCTGCTCGGTGGAGGGGCCTTCGAATCCTGGTCCGCCGAGGACATCGAGACCCTGATCCGGGTACAAAGGGCGGTGCTCACCTACCGCACCGAGTTCCTCGTGGGCCACCACGACCGCCTCGCCGAGGCGCAGCGCCTGCTGGAGCTGGCACGGTTGGGCGACCTGGAGGGGATCATCTCGGCCCCGTCCACCACCCATACCTCCACGGTCGACTCGGACGGCAACGCCTGCTCAGTCACCGTGTCGGCCGGTTACGGGTCGGGCGCCCTCGTCGACGGTACCGGCTTCTGGCTCAACAACTCGCTGGGCGAGATCGAGCTCAACCCGCAGGGGCTGCATGCCCTCGAGCCGGGGACCCGGCTGGTCTCCAACATGGCACCCACGGTGGCGCGCAGCCGGAGCGGGGCGGTGCTCGCCATCGGGTCCCCGGGCGCCGACCGCATCACGACGGCCATCAGCTCGGTGCTCGTCAACTTCATCCATCTCGGCATGGCCCTCTCCGACGCCGTCGACCACCCCCGGGTCCACGCCGAGATCTTCGAGGGGGTTCCCACCGCCGCCTACGAGCCCGGAATCCCGGTCCGGCCCTTCGAGGACGTTCAGGTGCGTCGCTTCCCCGACCTGTCGATGTACTTCGGGGGGGTGCAGGCGGTGCTGTTCGATCCCCGGGCCTGGCTGTTCGAGGCGGCGGATCCCCGCCGCACCGGGGGCATCGCCCACGGTGGCTGACCGCCGCGGGTGGCGCGCCTCAGTAGGGCGGCCAGGGGAGGGGAGGGCGGTGGTCGGGCGGCTCGGGATGCACCCCGTGACGGCGTAACCGCGCCACCCGGCCCTGGAGCGCCTCGAGGGACCGCGCCCCGAGCGCCTCCCCGACCTCTTGCCCCAGTGACCCGTCGAGAGCGGACCGGAGGGCGTCAAGGCCCTCGAGGGCTGCGGGCGGGAGCGGCCGGCCGGCGAATACCCACAGCACGGTGCGGAGCTTGTCCTCGGGGTGGAAGGTGAGGCCGTGGTCGATTGCGTGGAGACGCCCCGCCGGGTCGCGCAGGATGTGCCCCAGTTTGCGGTCCGCGTTGTTGCAGACGACGTCGAGCACCGCGCACGGCCACAGCGCAGGGTCGGCGGCCCGGACGTCCCCCACGGCGTCGTACTCGGCGTCGTGTTCGACGAACCGCTGGATCGACCCGGGTCCCAGGGGACCCTCGCCCAGGGTCGTCTCCGGCACCAGGTCGAATCCCAAGGCGGCGCTGACCCGATAGGTGAGCACCTCCCGCATCGCCAGGGTCTCGCGGGGAAAGTCCCACAGAGGTCGTTCTCCCCGCGCCGGCTTGTACACGACGAGGTCGCCGTCGCCGGTGGTGGCGAGGAGGGTGGCGTTCGAGGCCGAGGCGAAGCGGCCCACCAGCTCGTCGATCGCCGGTTTCCATGCCATCGTCACACCGTCACGGCCGGTGGTGCCGGAGGTCGCCGTTGGTCACCGGGCAGTGGTGGCCTTCCGGGTCCATCGCCAGCCCGCACTGGGGGCAGCGCGGGCGTCCCTGCAGCACCGCGTCCCCGCCGGCGCGAGCCCCGGCGTCGAGTTGGGCCGGCGAGAGCTGGTAGGCGACCGGTTCGATGTCGGCGTCGGTCGGGGTGAGGAGCAGGGTGACCAGCCCGGATTCGGCGTCGAACACCAGGCCGATCTCCGCCACCCGGAAGGCGAGCCGGGACGCTTCCATCAGTTCGGGGGTCTCTACCGAGCGCCCGGCCCCGGCGAAGCCGGCGGCGAGCAGCAGGGAGGCGCTCTCGGTGGCGAGAGCCGCCACCTGGGCCTTCTCCAGCAGGTACCAGGCGGGCACCCCGTCGACGGTGAACTGCAGCAGGAAGGTGCGCTGCCCCGGCTCCCCGTGCGCCCCGGCGACGAACCCGTCGGCGGCGAGAGCCATCAGCGGACCCCCGGCGACGGGCCCCAGTTGACAACGGGAACCCGTACCGACCCGTCCGCGGCCAGCTCCACGACCGAAACGCCGGCGGGCCGTACGTGGAGGCGGTGGATGAGGTCGAGGGGGGCACCGAGGTAGTGACCGAGCAGGACCCGGACCACGTCGGCGTGGGTCACCGCAACCACCTCGGCCGCGGGATGGCGGTCTGCCATCGCCTCGACGGCGGCGACGGCACGGGCTCGCACCTCTTCGAGCGTCTCGCCGTCCGGGAACCGGAAACGGGCTGGCGCCGTCATGAGCCGCTGCCACGCCTTGAGTCGGGTGAGACTCCGCAGGCTGCGGCCGCTCCACCGCCCGTAGTCGGCCTCGACCAGCCCCGGCACCGTGGCCGGTGTCAAGCCCCAGGTCCGCCCCAGGATGCGGGCCGTCTCCCGGCAACGGCGGATCGGAGACGAGTAGACGGCCTCCACCGGGAAGGCGGCGAGCTGCTCGGCCATCGTGGTCGCCATGGCGCGCCCGGTCGGGGAGAGCGGGATGCCGGGGAGACGTCCGCTCAGGGTCTTGTCCGTCTCGCCCGTCACCGCGTGGCGGACCAGGTAGAGGCGCATCGAGTCAGCCTACCCACCGGCCACGGCTGCGATCACGGCCGGGACGCGGTGGGGCGGGAGACCCGGAGGGGATAGCATCGGCGCGATGAGCCGGCCGTCCCGCAGCTTCGCCTTCCTGGTCCGCCCCAAATGGCTGGCAGGCCACGTCCTCGCCCTGGTGGCCATCGTGGCGTTCGTGAACCTGGGCCAGTGGCAGCTGCGGCGCCTCGACGAGCGCAAGCAGCTCAACCGCCTGCTGGAGACCCGGCTCGAGGCCGCACCCGCCTCGTGGGACGAGCTGGTGGCCAGGTTCGGCGAGGACCCGGATGAGCTCGAGTACCGGATGGTGTGCCTCGACGGGACGTATGTGCTCGACGAAGAGGTGGTGCTGCGCTCCCTCTCCCTCGACGGCGTGTCCGGACACCACGTGCTCACGCCGTTGCTGCTGGACGACGGCACCGCCGTCGTGGTCGACCGGGGCTGGGTCCCGATCGACGCCACCGATCCGCCGGTGGCCGGCGCCGAGCCTCCGCCCGGCGAGGTCGAGGTGATCGGCATCCTCCGCAAGACCCAGGTACGCGGCCGTTTCGGGCCGGTCGACCCCGCCGAGGGCGTCCTCGCCCGCATCGCCCGGGTCGACCTCGCCCGGCTCCAGCAGCAGAGCCGTCTCGATCTGGCCCCGGTCTATGCGGAGTTGCAGAGCCAGGAGCCTCCGCAGGCCAACGGAAGCCCACGCCCGGTGCCGCCACCGGAGCAGACCGAGCGGAACCACTTCAGTTACGCCATGCAGTGGTTCCTGTTCGCGGCGGTGGTGGCGATCGGCTACCCGATCCTGATCGACCGCACCTCCCGCAGTCGGAGCGAGCCGAGGCCGGTGACGGACCGGACCGGCACGCCAACCGGCCAAGTTTGAGCCTCTAGTGTCAGGGGCAGCCGACCCGGGAGGCCGCCATGACCACGCGCATCTACTCGACCGACGCCTATGCCCGCGAGGTCAACGCCTCCGTTCTCGAGGTCGATCGGGACGACGGCCGGGTGCGGCTCGACCGCACGGTCTTCTACCCGGGAGGCGGTGGTCAGCCCCACGACGTCGGGGCGCTCTGGATCGGCGACGACCGCATCGAGGTGGTGCGGGTGGCATCGGACGGATCCAAGGTGTGGCACTGGCTCGACGGCGACCTTCCCCCGCGCGGCACCGAGGTGCGAGGCGTGATCGACTGGCAGCGGCGTTACGAGCTGATGCGCACCCACACCGCGATGCATGCCCTCTGCGGCGTGGTGTGGGATCGCTACCGGAGCCCGGTCACCGGCGGCAACATGAAACCCGGTGAGGGACGGCTGGATTTCGAGCTGCCGGACTGGGATCCGGAGGACAAGGCCCCGCTCCAGGAGGAACTGAACCGGCAGCTGGCGGCGGCCCTGCCGGTCGAGGTCAGCTTCCTGCCGCGGGCCGAGGCCGACCAGGACCCGAGCCTGATCCGCACCAAGGTGAGCCTGCTCCCGGCCAGCCTCCGAGAGGTACGCGTGGTGGACATCGTGGGCCTCGACCGCCAGGCCGACGGCGGCACCCACGTCGGCTCCACCTCAGAGGTGGGCCGGATCGAGATCGTGAAGGTGGAGTCGAAGGGCAAGGGCTTCCGGCGCATCCGCCTGGCTGTCGTCGACTGAGGCCGGGGCGAAGCTGCGCCCGCGCTCCCCATCCGCGCCGTGGCCTCCCGCCGGCCCCGTGGGAGCGCTCGCAGCATTGTCGCGGCGTTGACGATTTCTCGGAAGAGCCGGACCGGCGACGGCGTTGTCCCGGGCAGGAAGGGAGCCTATGGACAACGGAGAGCAACAGCATTTCGCGTGGCTGGCGCGCTCGTTCGGCCGGACCGACTACCTGCCTCTGACCACCGAGGACCTCACCGCGCTGGCGGGAGTCGGCCAGTACATCGACAAGTACCCGGGGACGCATCTCTTCAAGGAGGGAACCGCAGCCGACGCGGCGTACGTGATCCAGCGCGGCCAGGTCGAGCTGTACCGGAACCGGAGAGAGGGGCGCCGGGTCATCGCCCACGTCTCCGACGGGGCCGTCATCGGTGACATCGCCATGTTCCAGGACCGCCCCTACATGTCCTCGGCCCGGGCGATCGCGGCGGTGACTGCATTCCGGATGGAGCGGGAGAAGCTCCTGCCGGTGCTGCTGGAACACCCCCGGATCGCGATGCGGTGGCTGATCGCGGGACTGAACCAGCTCGAATCCACCCAGCGCCGGGTCCTGCGCCTCATGCACCGCACGGTCAAGGAGCAGGTGGCCGAGATGCTGCTGGAGGAGGCCGACGCCTACGGCGAGATCCAGTTGAGCCAGGCGACGCTGGCGATGCTGCTGGGGGCGAGCCGCCAGTCCGTCAATGAGGCGTTGGCGGATCTGCGCCGCCGGGGAGCGATAGAGACCGGCTACCGGGTCATCCGCGTCGTCGATCCCGGGGTCCTCGAGGACATCGCCGGCGACGACACCCCGGTCGAGTGACCGCGGCCACCGTCCTCAGCCCTCGATCTCTCCCCGGGCGATGAGATAACCGCGGGCCCGCTCCGCCATGCCGTAGCGGTTGACGAGCATCCAGAAGGCGGGCGAGTGGGTCGCCTCGTCCAGGTGCGCCAGCTCGTGGACGATGACGTAGTCGAGTACCCACCCCGGATACTCGGCGAGGCGGGTCGCGATGCGGATGCGGCGGCTCGCCGTGCTGCACGATCCCCACAGGGTGTGGAGCCGATCCGACCATTCGATCGAGGCGGGGTGGGGGAGGTGGTGGCGGGTGGCGAGCCGGCGGGCCCGGGCGGCCAGGTCGATGCCGTCGGAGGTGCGCTTGCGGGTGAAGCGCTGCTGCATCGTCTCCACCCAATGGGACTCCTCGGCCCGGGTGAGGTTGTCGGGGATGGCGATGCGGAGTACCCCGTCGACGAGGCGGGCTTGGATGGTCTTGCGCCGGCGGGCGCTGCGGACGACTTCGATCTTCATGGCGGCGGGCAATCGTAGCGGGACCCGGCGACGGGAACGCCGATTCGGGAGGTCGCCCGCCTCAGGTAGCCCCGGGCGGGACCAGCCATTCGAGCTGCTCCCGGGTGACGGGGTCGGTGAAGGGGACCCGCCGAAGTCGTACGCTGGTGGCCTGCCTGCGGAATGAGGTGATGGCGCTGTGACCACGACGAGGAGACGGGGCTGGATCGCCGACCTGGTCGTCGGGGGTCTCGTCGGTGGTGTCATCGGGGCGATCGTCGCCGTCAACGTCGTGATCTACGCCGGGATCGAGGGCGGCTACGAGGCCAGCCTCGCGGAGGTCTTCCGGGAGAGCGTGGTCGTGGGCGTGGTGACCGTGGCGGTGCTCGTCGCCGGACCCGTCATCGGTGTCGTCATCGCACGGCGCCGACGCGGCAGGGACGACGCGGGCCGCGGCGGCTGACGGACGGTTGTCGCCGACGGGGTGGAACCACACCCCGGTATTTCCCCTGGTGGGGGCTCCTTGACACGGGCGGTACGTTGACCGTGGACGGGTCGACGGAAGCGGAGGGAGGTAGGGATGCCCTGGGTGTGGAGTGACGAGCTGGCCGACTGCCTCGAGGGTCTCGGTGACGTGGTCGAGCCCGGGCGGATCCGGCACTGGCGGTCGGCGCCGACGGCATATGCGGTCCCGGTCGGAGGGGATCTGGTCGGGTTCGCCAGGGACCTGCTGGGCGTGGGGGAGTGGCCGATGAGAGAGGCGGATCGCGAGGGAAGCCGGGACGAATCGGGCTGCGGGACAGCCCCGGCGGAGCTGTCGTGGCGGCTCGGACCCTCCCAAGCGACCTGATCGGCGCGGCCCAGCCTCGCAGACGGTGCCAAGACCAGGTGATTGCGCCGCTGATTGACCGCCCGCCACGTCCGTAGCAGAATCTGGGCTGACAGCACCAGCGGTCGGCTGTGACGAGGGGAGGAACGATGCGAAGCGTCGCAGCACGACACGGCGCAGGTCATCCCGTCCCGGTCCGCGGTGGAGAACACGATGGTGGGGGCACTGTCGGAGGGCGCCACGTTGACGGACGCGTTGCGCCGGGCCGGCGCCGCGCTGGCGTCGGTCGACCTCGCGGCCCATGCCGACGTCCCGGCTCGCCACCTGTCGGGAGGGGAGCTGCAGCGGCTCGCCTTCGCCCGAGCGATCGCGACCCGCCGGCCGATCATCCTCGCCGACGAGCCGACCGCCAACCTGGACCGGACGAACGCCTCGCTCGTCATCGCCTCCCTGCGCCGCATGCAGACCGACCGCATCGTCATCGTGGCGACGCACGACGACGCGGTGCTGGCCGCCATGTCGGCCGTCGTTCACCTCGGATCGGCGGCCTGAGTCATGGCGCGCCGCGGTTGGAGGCCGCTCCTCAGCCTGCGGGAGGCCTTCCGGAACCTCCTCGCACCGTCGGCCCGCTCCGCCATCGTGGTCGTCCTCGTCGTCGCCAGCGCCTTCCTCCTCCTCGTCGGTGCGGTCCAGGACGACGACCGCCTGCTCAACGTCCTCGACGACCAGACACGGCTCGGTGAGAACACGCTGGTCTTCGGGAGCTCGGAACCCTCGAATGCCCAACGCATCTCCGTCACCTCCTGTGAGGCGCTCACCGGGCAGAAGGGCGTGACACGCGCCGGTCCGATCGAGTTCGTCGGCCTCGACGACGTCACCCAGCTCGGCCCGAGCGTCTCCGTGATGGCGACCACCCGCTCACTCGTCCCCGAGTTGAAGGACGCCTTAGCCGTCGTCGGGGTCTCCTTCGACCTCAGCACGCCCGGCTACCTGCACGGTGACCTCCTCGGCAACGTCTTGGCGGTCCCGGGAAGTCCGGTAGCGGGGGGCATACCCACGGAGACGGCCGTGGCGGTCGAGATGAGCCCGGCACAACGCTCGGCTCCACAGTGCCTCGCCGTCATCGATCCGCGCTACGACACCCAGGAGGCGCTCACCGTCATGGGATCGTCCCTGGACGTGGAGAACGGCCCGCTCGTGAGTCACTCCTACGTCGCCTCCCAGTACGACGCGATCGCGGCCTACCTCGACAGGCAAGGGCGATGGTTCGCCCTCATCGTCGGCGTCGCCCTCGCCGTCATCGGCGCCATCGGCACCCGCTTCCGCAACAGCGAGATCGCGTCGTACCGCCTCACCGGGACCTCACGGACTGACATGCTCTTCATCCTGACCCTCGAGCAGGCCATCCTGGCGGGAGTCTTCCTCCTCATCGGAACGATCGACGTCGTCGCCATCCAACGCGAGCTCGTGTCGCCGCGCAGCCACGTCATCCAGCTCCTCGAAGGCGCCTGTGTCTGGATTGCCCTCTACCCGGTCTTGGCGCTCCCGTCCGTGCTCCAGGACCCCATCAGGCAGGCCAAAGACAGGTAGCGCTCGCCGGTGGCCTGCTGGGGGTGGGGGAGTGGCCGGCGGGGGAATCGGCCCGTGAGACGAATCGGGACGAATCGGGCTGCGGAACAGCCCCGGCGGAGCCGCCGCCCGGGGAGCCCGCGCGACGCGGGAGTGATCCCCCGTCACGCCTTGATCAGCCCACCGTGGTAGACGAGTTCGTACACCTCGGTGCCGCGGCGGGTGATGCACTCTCTTCCCGTGAACGACGCGACGTCACCTTCGTTGCGGTCGAGGTAGACGTCGTCCCCGTCGACCCAACGGTATCCGCCGAGGAAACGGCCTCCCCGATACATGGCCGAGAGGGCGGCCTTGATGATGGCACCGGCGCCGACGGCGTCGATCAACTTGGGCAGGATGATGCGGCCGTAGTAGTTCATCGCCCACACCGGCTCGTCGCGGTGGTAGACGACCTCTTCCCCCACAAAATCGGACCCGCCGAAGTAGCTGTCCAGGTAGGAGAAGTCGCCGGATGTGAAGGCGAGGTCGTGGGAGTGGGGGCGGCTCGCCGGGGCGGCGGCGCCGTCACCAACGTACGTGGCCGACTTGGCGGCCACGATGAAGTCCTCGAGCGTCGCTACGGAGAACCGTTCCATGGCGTCTCCTCTCGTTTCTCGATGGTGCCGGTACGGCCGGCCCGCCGGCGTGCCCCTGAACCCCCGGGTCCCGCCTCAGACGACGATGACGACCTTCCCCCGAGCGTGGCCCTCCCCGACGTGGGTGAGCGCCGCGGCGGTTTCGGCGAGGGGGAAGGTCCGATCGACCACCGGGGTCACCTTGCCGGCCGCGACCAGATCTGCGAGGGCGAGCAGGTCGTCGGTCTTCGTGGTCGAGACGAAGGGGCGGAGCTTGTGGCGCACGAACAGCGACACCACCAGCTCCTTGAGCGAGGCCCCGGCGGCACCCAAGACGCGTCCGCCCCGGCCGCCGCCGTTGGGGATGAGGATCCCCTTGGGGGTGAGCGCCTTCCGGATCTGCGAAAGCGAGTGGTTCCCCACGTTGTCGAAGATGACGTCGTAGTGCTCCCCGCTCTCGGTGAAGTCTTCGGCGGTGTAGTCGACAACGTGGTCGGCCCCGAGCGACTTCACCAGTTCGACGTTGGCGGTGCTGCACACACCGGTCACCTCGGCACCGAGCACCTTGCCGATCTGGATCGCGTAGGTCCCGATGCCGCCCGAGGCGCCGTTGATGAGCACCTTCTGCCCGGGCTGGACCTCACCCTTGTCGCGTAGGCCCTGGAGGGCGGTGAGGCCGGAGATGGCGAGCCCGGCAGCCTGCTCGAAGCTGAGATTGGCCGGCTTGGGAGCCAGGGACTTCTCGCGGGCGATGGTGTACTCAGCACAGGTGGCCCGGCACGATCCGAATACCTCGTCTCCGGGCCGGAACCGGGTCACGTCCTTGCCGATCGCCTCGACGGTCCCGGCCACGTCCCATCCCGGGACGCCGTTGCGCGGCTTGCGGAACCCGAAGAGAAGCCGCATCAGGTACGGATTGCCCTGCATGAGGTACCAGTCGCCGGCGTGAACCGCGGCGGCGTGGACACGGATCAGGACCTCCTTGTCGCCCGGCTCCGGCTTGGCGACGTCCCGCAGGTGCAGGGTGACGGGGGAGCCGTACTCGTCTTGCACGATCGCTTTCATGGGTTTCTCCTCATCTGCCGCCGGTGGTCCCCGGCACCGACCCGCCCCGTCACACGGTGATGACGACCTTGCCGCGAGCGTGGCCGTGCTCGAGGTAGGCGAGTGCTGCCGGTGTCTCCGCCAGCGGGTACGTCCGGTCGATCACCGGTGTGATCGTCCCGGCTTCGATCAGTTCCCGAAGGAAGATCAGATCTTCACCGCGGGCCGCCGTCACGAAACTCCTCATCTCTTGGCGCACGAACGGCGCCGCCAACCGCATCTGCAGGACCCGCCGGAATCCTCCGACCCAGTGACCGCCGGAATCTCCGAAGACCACGTACGTCCCTTCCGGTGTCAGGGCTCGCCGGCACTCCGCCAGGGTCCGGCTCACCGCCGAATCGACCATGAGGTCGTAGCGGACTCCGTTCCGGGTGAAGTCCCCGGTGGTGTAGTCGACGACGTGGTCGGCCCCGAGCGAGCGCACCAGGTCGAGGTTGCCGGTGCTGCACACCCCGGTGACCTCGGCTCCGAAAGCCTTGGCGAGCTGCACGGCGAAGGTGCCGATGCCGCCCGAGGCGCCGTTGATGAGAACATGCTGGCCGGGCTCGACTCGCCCTTCATCACGGAGCGCCTGGAGGGCGGTGAGGCCGGCGAGCGGCACCGCGGCCGATTGCTCGAAGCTGAGGTTGGCCGGTTTCGCCACGAAGGTGCCTCCGCCGGAACGAACGTACTCGGCGAAGGCGCCGTCCTGGTCGCACCAGCCGAACACCTCGTCGCCGGGTTGCAGGCCGGTCACGTCCCTGCCGATCGCTGCCACCGTCCCGGCAGCATCCCAGCCGCGCACCCGGTTGCCAGGCCCTCGGAAGCCGAAACCGAGGGAGCGTCCCGCCAGTCGGGCGATGAGGGGAGCTCCGCTAACGAGGTGCCAGTCGTAGGGATTGACGGAGGCGGCCGCGACGGCAACCACGACGTCGTGGTCTCCCGGTACCGGTTGTTCGACGTCTCTCATCTCGAGCACGTCGACCGAGCCGTAGGTGTCGTGGGCGATCGCCTTCATGACATCTCCCGTCGTTCTGAGGTAGTACGGGCAGCGCGGAGGAGCCGGGTATACCGTGCCGCCCTCGTCTCCGGTGTCAGCCGAGCCCGACGGAACTCCAGCTTCTCCCAGCGGCTCGGCGGCATCTCGCTCGGCTCTCCGGGGGTGGCGCAGTATGGCCGAACCGCACCAGGCCGTTCAACCGGACCGGTCGAACCGGCCGGCGGCGCGGCGCCCGCGGTCCTCTCTCGCTGGGGGAGTGGTGCCCGCCCGGCTCGGTCGAGGCGGAGCTACGCCGCACCCGGCTTGGCTCCCTCGATCCGTCAGACCCCCGGACGCCGATTCATCTCGCGAACGGCCGAGGTTCCATCCTTCCCTCGACGCTGCAACACCGGTATCATTCCGTCACTGTGACGCAACAAGGTGAGATCAGACGTTGCGAGTGGTGCGGGGCGGAGTTCCTCGCTACCCGTCAACCGGGCCGGCCGGCGAAGTACTGCCGTCGCAGTCACCGGCAACGCCACTACGAGGCCCGCCGCCGTGGCGCCGGCCGGGGCCTCGGATCCGACGAGCTCATCCTGAACCGTGCCGACTACATCCGTCTCCGCGACGAGATCTACCGCCTCGAGGCCGCCTGCGAGGACGCAGCCAACGACCTGCGCGGCTCACCGACCAAGGTCGAGCTGCAAACCATCGTCGCCGAGGTTACGACCGTGGGTCGAGCGGTGGTTGAAGCGGTGGTCGAGCCTTTGGCCACAGGTGGTTGAAAGTTGACCCTGTGTCCCATAATCCACGTTATGTAACCTTCGTGCAGGGGTCGAAGGAGGGTCGAGAGTGCGGCTCACAATGGCCCCTCCCCTCCGCCACTCGGGCATCGTCGTCGCCGCCGGGAATCTGGGACCACCGGCCCTTGACGTCCCCCGACAGCGTTTCGCACAGTGGCTCCAGTCGATTGCGGGAAGCATCGTGACAGGATCGGACCTACCGACTGCGGAGGATCGGGCACGGAGGCGCGCCAAGTACCTCACAGGGGTGCTGTGGCACGTCGGGGCGTTCGTCATCATCAACGCATTCTTCTGGATCCTGGACTTGGCGGTCGGCCAGAGTGGGCTGCAGTGGGCCTACTGGATCACTGCGGTGTGGGGCTTCGGGCTGATCTTCCATCTCCTGGCCTACTACATCGACGGCCGCGGCGTCGAGCAGGGCAAGTACCAGAAGTACCTGGCCGAGGAGCGGGAGCGAGAGGGCGGCACGCCGTAGCCCTTCCGGACCCCGGTCGGTGGGGCCGCTCGCTCCCCCGCCGGGGGCCTACTCCTTGGTCACCGGCATTCGGATCTCAGTGACCGGAGGGCCCGGCTCGTCGGGACCCGACATGTAGATCTCTTGCACCGGCCCGGCAACCCGGTAGCCGTGCTCCCCCACCCACGCCGCCAGCGCCTGGTAGGGGACGGCCAGTTCGTCGTAGGGACCGACGAACACAGTGGTGGCGGCGGTGCCGCCTTCCAGCGTCCGTTCTTCGTACCGGCGGCCGCCCGGCGTTTCGAGTGACCCGTCTTTCGCTGCATCGACGGGACAGAACACTTCGACGTCGATCTGGTCGGCCGTGAACTCGAGGTCGTGGTAGACGGTTACCGGCGCCCCTGCCAGCTGCATCCCGTTGGAGAAGATGCCACCGATCGTGTCGACGATCACGTCCCCGATGTCGGTCGTGGCCCGCACGGTCTCGCGCACCGACAGCCCGCTCGCCGCCTCCAGGGTCTTCACGGTCACTTCGATGTCCGGCATGGTGCCCTCCTCTTCGATGAGGCGGAGCCGGACCGCCACCCGGTCGAGCCGATCCTGCTCCTCGGTGATACGGTCGCTGATCTCGGCCTGCTTGAGCCGCAGCATCCCTCGCAATTCCGGGCCGCTCAGCTCGTCGCCGAGAACTCGCGGGATCTCCTCCAGGCTCAGACCGAGGTCCTTCAGGGCGACGATGCGGTTCAGGTCCCGGAACTGCGAGGCCCGGTACAGGCGGTAGCCGTTGGCTTCGTCGACCGCGTCCGGTCTCAGCAGACCGATCTGGTCGTAGTAGCGCAGCGCCGACACCGACACCATCGCCAGCTTCGAGAACTCGCCGATCTTGAACACGGGTCCCTGCTCCCTCGTCGTCCTCCCGGCAGTATGAACCCTCGACCCACTCGAGGGTCAAGCCCCCGTTCCGCCGCTTCGGTACGGTGGGATGGAAGGGAGGTGACTGGCGGCGGCCCAAACTCAGCCCGCCGTAGGAGTTCGGAGGCGCTCGGAGTCCTCGCAATCGGGGGTAGCCGACCACCGTCCGCACCGGTAGCCTTCCCGCCGGAGAGAGAGAACCATGACGATCCTGCCTGTCGCGCGACGCGCACTGTCCTTGCTGCTGCCGTTGATGCTTGTCGCCTCGTGTTCGAGCAACGACAAGCCGACAGCCGCTCTCACCGCCACCGGAGACCAGACGACGACCACCGCCTCATCCGGCGGTGAGCAGCCGAGTGGCGAGACCGGAAACGAGGCCGACCTCGTTCAGGCGGCCACCGACGCCTTCCAGGCGTTCACCACCGCCGACAACGAGGCGTGGTTCAACAGCCTGTCGCGCGCCTGCCGGGAACGGCTCCAATTCGCCGCGGTCGACGCCTACCTCGACGGACGCCGCTTCAACATGGACCTCGCCGACATTTCCGCCCAGGACCTCACCGTCGACGACGTCTCGGTGGACGGGAGCGGGTCCTCCGCCGCGGTGGTACTCGACATCTCCGGCGCCCGCGACGCCACCATCGGCGAGTCGCTCCCCCACTCCTGGGTCTACGAGGAGGGTGCCTGGCACATGGACGACTGCTCCGACATCGGGGAGTCCCAGGGTGGCCTCGCCGGGTACGGCACCGACCGCAACGATCCCATTCCTTACGGCGGCGTCACCGACGCCAACGGCTGGCTCGTCGCCCTCATCTACATCGCCCCCGACGACGAGGCGACCGTGCTCGATCTCGGTGGCGACCCGGCGCCCGACGGCACCCAGCTCTTCGTGGCGCAGGTGAACTTGTCGTACAACGGGGCCCAATCGTCGATCACCGTCGGCAACGAGCTCCTGTTCGACATGGTCAACGGCGACACCGTCTACGGTGACGATGCCGCCTGCGGGCTCCCACCCGATATCGGGATCGACCCCGCCGCTTCGGTGGGGCCGGGCGAGACCGTCAGCGGCGGGTTCATCTGCCGATCGATCTCCCCGCCCGACGCCGATCGCATGCTGCTCCGGGTCACCCACGTCCCGACCGGCACCGAGTACTGGTTCGACCTCACGCCACAGTGAGCCGCCTCGCTCAGGGCATGTGCTTGACGTAACGCCGGCTCAGGCCCGAGCCCTCCCGGTACGTGCCCGGTTCGTACCCGTGGTCGAACAGGGCGCTGTCGAGACGGTCCCCCGATTCCGCCGGGTGCGGGACCCCGAAGAGGTGGAGCGCCACTCCCCCGCTCCCCCACCGGCCGGTGCGCAAGGGTTGAGGAGTCCTTCGCAAGATACGCGAAGCGCTTCGCCTCGTCTGGCCATACGGTGGCGTCACGCAGCCGTCCGAGCTGCCCGATCAGGAGGCCGCACCATGCCCGCTCCCCCATTCAGCGTCAACCCCATCGGCCGCGTCGTCATCGATAGAAACGGACACTCACTCGAGATTGACGAGGCCTACCGACCGGCTCTCACGGAGTTGGGCGGCTTCAGCCACGTCAACGTCCTGTGGTGGTGCCATCATCTCGACGAGCCGGCATTCCGGGAGATGACGATCGCCGAGAAGCCATACAAGGAGGGCCCCGAGCAGGTCGGTATCTTCGCCACGCGATCGCCGGCACGACCCAACCCGATCGCTCTCACTGCCACCCCGATCATCTCGCTCGACGCCGATAGCGGCGTCGTCCAGATTGCCTTCATCGACGCCGACGACGGGACTCCGATCCTCGACCTGAAGCCGTACCTGCCCTGCGCTGACCGCATCCGTGACGCTCACAGCCCGCAATGGTGCGCCGAGTGGCCCCAGTGGTACGAGGATTCCGGGTCGTTCGACTGGGGATCCGTGTTCGAGAACGCTCAGTAGCGCCGCAGAGGCCGCACGGGCAGGCAGATGTCGACGGCCTCCTTGCCCGGGGTGCTCGCCGCGCGGCCCACGAAGTAGCGCTCGTACGGATAGCCGTCGTCGGGCTCGTACCCGCTGTCGGGCAGCCAGCCGCCAGTGAGCGCATGCCAGGCCTCTCCGTAGTCCTTCTCGCCCAGTTCGAAGTGGCCGACCGCGTAGCTTCCGCCCTCGACCCGCATGCGGCCGATCTCGCCAGAGGCCGGGGTGTCCTCCGGAACGTTGAGGCAGGCACTCACCCGAAGCTTCGCGTCATCAGTGATGGTCGGGTCGTCGTGGCACACGGTGAGCACCCAGGCTCCGGATGTCACCAAGCCCCGGGGCTGGGCCCACGTCATGAGGCGATTGAAGGCCTCGGCGAAAACCTCGCCCATTCCCTGGTAGCGGCCGGTGTGACGGACGTACGCCAGCTCCAGGTCCGGCAGCTGCTCGACGGTCACGGTCGCCGTTCCCAAGGTGCCACACCGGACGCTCCAAGTGATACGCCCCGATTGGGGATTCATGAGCGTGCCGATGATCCCGAAGCTCTCGTCGAGAACGCCCATGGTGCCGAGCGTGTCGCGAATGCTCTCCCCGGGCGCCTTCTCATACTCCTGGTAGCCACCATTCCTCCACTCGGTCGCGCTCATGCCGAAGGCATCCCGAAAGGCGCGGGCGAACGACGAAGGGCTGGTGAACCCGCATCCGGCCGCGATCTCGGTCACCCTCCGCTGCGGATACTGCGGAAGCTGCGTCGCCGCACGCTCGATGCGGATCCGTGTAATGAACCGACTCAGCGTCTCCCCCGCCAGGGCGCTGAACACCCGATGAAAGTGGTAGGGCGAGAAATGGGCCACCTCGGCCAACTTGTCGAGCGTCAGCTCCTCGGCGAGATGCCGTTCGACGTAGTCGACGACGGCGTTGACACGCTCGACATAGATGTGGCGGCGCGCGCTGCTCTCGATACGCCGAACCATCTGGTCATCCGTCATCATGCTCCTGCCCGAGCCACCGGGAGGATACCGACTTCCTCCGGGCGCAGTCCGCGGGGCATTCGAGCCGGCGGGCCTCAGGCCCGCCCTCACCGGCCGCGCGCGACCCGGTCCTGACGGTAGGAATCACGGAGCAACCCGTAGAGCTCCGGCTCATCACGCTGCAGCGACGCCGGGGTGTCGAAGAAGGCTTCAGTGGCCACGGCGAGCACCTCTGCCGGATTGGTCGCGCCATAGGTATCGAGATCACCGGCTGTGCCGGCTCGCAGGCGCTCCAGGAGCGACCGGATCTCCGGTTCCTAACGGCGCTTGAGTTCGAAGGACATCGGCGGCACCCCGTCGCTCCTGCGCTCCCGCAGCCTGCCCGGCAACCTCGAGGCCACAGGGCACACCCGCCCGCTACGGTGAGACGAGGAAGGAGGTGACAGATGGCAACCACCCCGAACCCGACCAACGAGCAGATCGTCAAGGTGCTCGATCAGATACTGCGTGAGCTCGACGACGTGAAGAGCGGCCAGCAAGCGCTGGCAGCCGGTCTCAGCAATCTCGCCCAGGCGCTCGAGAAGTGAGGTAGCTCCATGGTGGTTGGAGGAGGAGCATGCCCTGCGGGGTTCGGGTCCGGTCCGTAGCTCAACGGACCTCATCCGTGAGGCGAATCGGGACATCCGGCCTGAAGCGCCAAATCGCCGGGACCATGAAATGTGAGAGGAGCCCGGCGACGGCAGTAGCCACCGCCTGGAACGGCTCCCCCGTTTCACCGCCCTCGTCTACATCGCCCCGGACGACGAGGCCACCGTGCTCGACTTCGGCGGCGAGCCTGCTCCCGACGGCACGCAGCTCTTCGTGTCCCAGGTGAGCCTGTCGTACGCGTCACCCACGTCCCCACCGGCACCCAATACTGGTTCGACCTCACGCCGCAGTGAGGCAAGGGCAGGCGGTAGGTTGACAAGCGGTAGCGGTTGACGTACGGTTGCAGGGCGCGATCAAGGAGTTCGCTGTGACTGTTGCCGCCTCCCTCACCACCTTGCCTCCCGCCAAGGCCGCCGAGGCGCTCGTCAGCGAGGGCGCTGCCGATCCCGACTGGCTCGACGCCTTCGCCGACGCCTTCGAGCAGCGCCGCAGCGCCAAAGCCTTCGAGCGCGTGCTCCGGGTGTGGGGCCTGAGCCAGGCCGAGGCCGGGCGCCGTTTCGGGGTGAGCCGGCAGGCAGTTGGCAAGTGGATTGCAGGTGGCATTCCCGCCGAGCGGGAAGCCGCCGTCGCCGACCTGGCCGCCGCTACCGACGTGCTCGTCCACTACCTGCAGCGTGACCGGATTCCGGCGGTCGTGCAGCGTCCCATCCCCGCTCTCGACGGCGTCTCCCTCCTCGACCTGCTCGGCGACGGTCGACACCGTGACGTCCTTGAAGCCTGCCGCGCCATGTTCGACTTCCGCCGGGTCCAGTCGTGAGGACCGAATCGCTCCGTGACGGCCACGAGTGGCTGCGCGTCGCCGACCGCAGGTGGCGTGATCCGCTCGATCCCACCTACGCCGCCACTCGGGGCGGCCGCTGGAACCCGCCGGACAGCTTCCCGACCCTCTACCTCAACGAGGACGCCGCCACCGCCCGCGCCAACCTGCGGGCGTTCGTCGCGAACTGGCCGTACGAACCGGAGGATCTCCGCAACGACACCGGCCCGATCCTGGTCGGCGTCACCTTGCCACGCCGCCAGCGGGTGGCCGACGTCCACTCCCCCGCCGGGGTGGCCGCTGCCGGGCTCCCCGCCGGCTATCCGCTCGCCGACGACGGAACGCCGGTGCCACGCGAGCGGTGCCAGCCGATCGGAGTCGAGGCGAAGGATGCCGGACTCCGAGGCGTCCACGCCCGCTCCGCCGCGGCCGCGGGCGGCCGTGAGCTGGCATGGTTCCCGGCCACGGCCCGGAGCCGAGCCCACCGCACGCGTACGGTGCGCTTCGCCGACTGGTACTGGGGCATGTAGCCGCCGCGGCGACGCTACGGGACGATCAGCTTCGCATCGGGGTCGGTCACCGGCTCCGCATCCAGTAGGTCATAGTCGTGGTCGCCCAGCCACTCCGACCGGGGCCTCGGGTTCACGACCCGATCGACCAACTCGTCCATGCTGACCGCATCGGCATCGCTGCGCCGCAGCGCCGGACCAGCCGCCATCTCCGCATAGTGCTGCGCCTCGATGACGCTGTAGAGGCGCACCATCATCCCCGGCTCCGCCTCCAGGTACGTCGCCTGCTCCCGCATGAACAGCAGCTCTTGCTCCGATCCGTCAGAGAACGTGGTATGGATGAACATGCCACATACGAACACCTGCGAACCTTCCAGCGCAGGACCGATCGCCTCATACGTCGGTGTCGCCACCTGGTAGCGCACCAGCAACGGCTCGTCCGATACCACCAACCGGGTATCCACCAGCGCCCGATCCACCGCCACCGTCACCTCCTGCCACTCCGCCGGAGGACCGGCGCGGTGATCTCCGTCGATGAAGGACTCGAGTCGTCCATCGGGTGTGCTCCACTTCGTCACCGGATCGACGCCGACGATCCGCCCCGTCACCACCACATCGGCACTCTCAACCAGAGCCTCGAACGCATACGGCACCGGATCCACCATCATCACCGGCTTCCCCACCGGCTCTGCCGCCGTCGTCACCGGAACCGTGGCCGCAGCCGCCTCCCGCTCACTGTCCCCGGCCCTGGAGGCCTCCCCCGCTCCACAGCCGGCCACGGCCGCCGCCAGGAGACACGCCGCCAGCACCGCCGAGGCCGTCGCCCTCCCCGCCTCGGGGGGTAGATCGCCTCTCCGAGTTCGATGCGTCGTGGGGCCCCCTCGCTGCCGGTCGAATCGCGCCGGGCGTGCTCCGCCAGTATCTCGCGTCTACCATCTCCTGGCAATAGGCTCCCCGCTGCACGGCGCAGTGGTGACCGAGGGTCGCGATTCGGCTCTGCTCTGTGGTGCCACTGGCACGCCCCGATTCCGTTGCGGCACAATGCGCCCGGGAGTCAGCGACGGAGAAGGGGTGCAAGATGAAAGCTGGCAGGATCATCGTCGGGATCCTGGGCGGACTCATCGGGATCGTGGCCATGGGTCTCATCGTCGGAGGCATCACCTTGAGCTGGGCGTATGGAACCCAGCGCGACGTCGACGGGTTCTTGACGAGCCCGAACTACGACCTCGTCACCTCGGACTTTGCCCTGGTGTCGGGTGAGGTAGACCTCGCCGCGCACCCGGGAGACTGGTGGCCGTCGGGCCTCGCCGACGTTCGCTTCGACGTGCAATCGAACAACGCCAAGGACGTCTTTGTGGGCATTGGTCCGTCGAGCGACGTCGACGCCTACCTTGGGAGCGTCGCCCGTGACGAGGTGACCCACCTCGGGACCAGCGGCACCGACGTCTCGTACCGACGCGCCGACGGCGGTGCTCCCGCCGGTCCACCGGCCGCCGAGACCTTCTGGGCCGCCTCCAGCTCCGGCGCCGGCATGCAGTCGCTCACTTGGGACGTGGACTCCGGGACGTGGAGCGTGGTCGTGATGAACGCCGACGCCTCCGCCGACGTCAACGTCGACCTCGAGGCGGGCGTTCGTATCAGCATCCTGCTGGCCGTTGCCATCGGCCTGCTCGTCGGTGGCCTGCTGCTGGGAGCAGCGGCGGCCTTCGTACTGGTGTGGGCGACTCGTTCCACCAAGGAGCCCGAGCCCGCGGCTGTTGCCGAGGCCGGCACCCCGGCGGGGACCGGCCCCTATCCGGTGACGGTCGAGGGCGCGATCGATCCGGGCTTGAGCCGGGCCATGTGGCTCATCAAGTGGTTCCTGGCGATTCCCCACTTCGTAGTGCTCGCCTTCCTCTGGGTGGCGTTCGCGCTGCTGTCGATCGTCGCCTTCTTCGCGATCCTGTTCACCGGTCGCTACCCGAAGGGGATCTTCGACTTCAACGTCGGGGTGATGCGGTGGAGCTGGCGGGTCAGCTTCTACACCTTCAGCGCCGCCGCCACCGACAAATACCCGCCATTCACGCTCGAGGACGCCGACTACCCGGCCCACCTCGATGTCGCCTACCCGGAGAGCCTGTCGCGTGGCCTCGTCCTGGTGAAGTGGTGGCTGCTCGCCATCCCCCACTACCTGATCGTCGGGTTGTTCACCAGCGGGCTCGTGTGGTGGACCACCAGCCTCGGCGGCGGAGGCCGGGTCCTCGAGTTCGGCGGCGGCCTCATCGGTCTGCTGACCCTGATCGCGGTGGTCATGCTGCTCTTCACGGGTCGCTACCCGCAGGGCATCTTCGACCTGGTGATGGGCCTCAACCGCTGGAGCCTTCGGGTGGGGGCCTACGCCGCGCTGATGCGCGACGAGTACCCGCCGTTCCGGCTCGACCTCGGTGGTCGGGAACCGGCGGCGACCTCCGAGGTCGTTCCTCCGGAACCCGCCTCACCGGGCGACTGGTCCGACTGACCGGGTTGTTCTCACAGCACCGATCGACGCCCTGGCCGCCCTCCGTGGCGCGACGGAGCGTCGTCAGTCCCTCGCGCTACCCGGCGACGGCCTCCGACGCGAACGCAGCTGGGTTGAACCCCTTGATGATCAGCCACAACGCCAGCGCCATCTCCTGCACCCCGAGCGGGACGTCCATGACGACCTGGGTGGTCGAGAACGGTTCCAGGCCGTAGATGACCATCACGCCGGCCGCCAGGTACATCGCGGCGCCGATGAGGCCCCACAGCGAGAGCCAGCGCGGCACGAGCCGCGCCCGGTACAGCAGGTAGTTGAGGATCAGGGCACTGACGGTGAACACGGCCGCATCCTGGACCCCGCTCCCCGCCCAGTCCCTTTGCGCCAGCAACAGGTCGCCGAACCTCTGGAGCTGGCCGGCGTCGGCACCGCTCGCACTCACGTAGTCGTGACCCACCGTCAGGAGTGTCAGCAAGCCGACGGCGCTGAGGACGTAGATCACGCTCTCGACGGCTCTGGCGGCGACGTACCCCACGGCCAAACGTTCGCTGAACCGTTTCAGGATGGGGTAGATGGCAACCGCCACTCCCACGAGTGCCAAGCCCATGACGAGCTCCAGCAGCACGCCGGTCGCCAGACGATTCTCGTTGAGCGACACCTTGGTCAGGTAGTCCGAGGCGTCGATGATCGGCTGCTCGAGCGCCGCGCCGACGAGACCGGCGATCGACCCAAGGATGAACAGGGATCCCACAACGCGTGCGGTGGTTCGGTGTGTCATCACATCAACCCTCCGTCCCGGGCTCCCCTTCGATTCGCGCGCCCGGATCTGGTGGGGATAGGGGGCACCGTAACCGTTCGGATCTCGCCCCCGCCAGGAGCCGGGGTTCCGGTTACGGCGCTGACCCCGAACCTGCCAGCTCCTCGAGGGCTTGCCACAGCCGGCGCCGCTCCTCCGGGGTCTCGACCGTCCTGCGCAGTCGATGGGTCGGTCGGGGACGCCGGTCGAGCCAGAAGCGTCCGCTGCTCTCGGCGGCCTCCTCCGAGGCGGCGAGCCAGACGATGGTGTCGGCGCCCTGCTCCGGCGTCCGTAGCAGCGGCTTGGTGAGCCTGCGGAAGGTCGGCAGCGACCGTGCCACCCCCGGGGTGTCGACCCATCCCGGGTGCATGGCGTGCGCCACCACACCGGAGCCGGCGAGCCGCTTCGCCCACAGCTCGGTGAGGATCACCAGACCGCGCTTGGCCCGCGCATAGGCGGCCGCTCCCTTGTAGTCGCCTTGCTCGCTCTGGAGGTCGTCGACCCGGATCCGCTGGGTGTACATGCCTCCCGAGGCGACGTTCACGACGCGGGCCGGGGCCGAGGCCTCGAGCCGGGGCAGCAGCATGTTGGTGAGCAGGAACGGCCCGAGCAGGTCGGTCGCCAGAGTCATCTCGATGCCTTCGGAGGTCTCGGCCCGCTCTGGGAAGAGGGCCCCGGCGTTGTTGACGAGCACGTGGATCTCGGGTTCCCCTGCCAGCAACGCGATGGCAAGGTCGCGCACTTGCCGCGTCTCCGAGAGGTCAGCGAGGTAGGTCGCCACGTCTTCGTTGCCGGTGGCAGCGACGATCTCGGAGCGGGCGGTTTCGACCTTGGAGGCGGATCGAGCCACCAGGCGGACCGCGGCACCCAATGCGGCGAGTCGCTCGGCGGCCACCCGGCCCAATCCGGAGGTGGCGCCGGTGACGATCACCACTCTCCCCCGCAGCGACGGGAGCTGGTGGTCCCAGGCCTTGCTGCGGAGGGCGTAGCCGATGTTGGTGAAGCTCCCCACCACCGTGCGGTCGAGCAGATCGTCGAGACAGGCCCGCATCGTCATTCCCCTACCCTCGGGAGGAGGCGGCGCCGGATTCCAGCGCCTCCGCCAGACCCTCGACCGCGCGCCGCCCGATTCTCCGGAACACCGACCCCATGAAGGGCGCCATGAACCGCACCACCCCCTGGAAGCGCAGCTCGGCCGTGTAGGTGATGTGCGTGCCTTCGCCGGTCTCGGCGAAGGTGATCTCGTCGATGGCGGTCAGCCGGTCGCCTTCGCCCTCCAGCACGACGCGGGACGGTGAAACGTAGTCGGTGATCGTGTACACCATCGGGACCCGGCGCCGGCCGAAGACGGCAACGAGCTCGAATCGGGTTCCGAGACCGACCGGGCGGTCCCCGACCTTGCTCGATTCGGCGACCCCCGGATCCCAGTCCTGGATGTTGCCGAAGTCGGCGGTGTAGGTGAAGGCATCGTCGATCGGGGCCGACGTGACGGCCTGCTCGCGGAGCCTGATCATGGGGTGTCTCCTGGTTCTCGTTCGGGAGGTCTACGGAGCCGAGTTCAAGTTCGGATCATCACGATTGTCCGGCGCCGCCGCGGCGGGCGAAGACCCACTGCCCGACGTCGATGCGGCCCATGCGGAATCCGGCCTCACACAGGGAGAGGTACAGGCTCCACATGCGGTGGAAGCGCTCGTCGAGGTCGTGCTGCCGGGCCAACTCGGGCCACGCGGTATCGAAGCGTTCCCGCCAGGCGGCGAGGGTTCGCGCGTAGTCGAGACCGAAGGTCTCCACCTGCTCGACCTGCAGCCCGGCCTGGTCGGCGAGGTGCCGCATCACCTTCGGGGCAGGGAGCTGGCCTCCCGGGAAGATGTACTGCTGGATGAAGTCGGCCCGGCGCCGGTAGCGGGCCCAGGCCCGGTCCTCGATGGTGATCGCCTGCATCACGGCGACACCCCCGGGCCGCAGGCATCGCGCCATGGCGATGAACAGCTCCGGCCATTGGGTCTCGTCGATCGATTCGATCATCTCGATGGAGACCACCGCGTCGAACTCGCCGCCGACCTCCCGGAAGTCGGCCAGCCGGATCTCGACGGCGTCGGCCAGTCCTCGTGCCGCCATGCGCTTCCCGGCAAAGGCGGCGTGCTCCTCGGCGACGGTGACGGCCACCACCTCGCAGCCGCGTCGCTCCGCGGCGTACTCGGCGAACCCGCCCCATCCGCATCCGATCTCGAGCACCCTCATGCCGGGCTCGAGCCGGGCGTGGTCGGCAATCGTCCGGTACTTGTTGATCTGGGCGTCGGCGAGGGCCTGGCCGGGATGGGCGAATCTCGCCGAGGAGTAGGTCATGGTGTCGTCGAGCCAGGCGGCGTAGAAGTCGTTGCCCAGGTTGTAGTGGTCGTCGATCGTCTCCACCCGGGGATGGCGGCGCTCGGGCCGGATCTTCTGCCACAGGCCGCGGAGAGGGCCGGTCAGGCGCGCCAGGGGGTGCGAGAACCAGGATTCCCGGTTGGCCACGGCCCAGCGCATCAGCGCAGGGAGGTCAGGCACCTCCACCCTCCCGTCCATGTGGGCCTCGGCGAAGCCGAGCACGCCTCGGCGCAGGACGTCGGAGAGCGCCGAGTAGTCCTGGAGCACGAGATCCGCCTCCGGCGATCCGTGCCCGACCGTCACCCGCGCACCACCCGGGAGGGTGACGCGAAGAGTCCCGGCCCGGACGAGGGCACCGAGCACACCGACACCGAACCGTTCGACGAGCTTCATGTCATGGCGCTCCCGGTCGCTACCACTGAGATGCTATCCGCCGCGGGCGCCGGACGGTGGTGGTATTTGGCACCCTTCAGCCAGAGGCGGAGCGCCTGCCAGTGGATGCCGCCGATCACCTTGAGCGTCAGGAGAGGGTGGGTGAGAAACAGCGTGGCCAGGTTCCGGTCGGTGAGCGGCAGCCTGGAGAGTCGCAGCCCGGCACGGAAGAAGGTGTCGCCGGCGGCGTCGGCCTGCTCGATGGCGATGGCCAGCCGGTCGCCGGGCTCGGTGACCGTGAACCGGTAGGTCTCGTCCATGTCGTTGAACGGGGAGACGTGCAGCTCCTTGTCGAAGCGATGCGTCAGGTCTCCGTCCCGGACGGGTACGACGTAGGTGTGGCGGTCTCCGAAGGTGTTCCGCACCTCATGGAGCACGGCGCGCAGCTCTCCCCCGGGACCGTGGCAGTACCAGACGCTGAGCGGGTTGAAGACGTAGCCGAGGATCCTCGGGAACGCCAGCAACCGTACCCGTCCCCCCTCCAGGTCGACACCCGCCGCAGCCAGCACCCGCTCGACCCAGGGCCGGAGCGCGCTGCCGTCGGCAGGCCCGTGATCGGCGCGGTCGAAGCCGAAGAGGTTGAAGCGCCCCAGCGAGAAGAACCTGAGGTCGTTGTCGAGATCATCCAGCTCGTCGAGGTCGAACAGGCCGTAGTAGACGCGGTACTCGAAGTCGTGGTGGAAGGGACGGAGCCGGGTATGGCGCACCTTTCCCCGGTACAGGGCCGATGCCCGGGAGGTCACGGCTCTACCCTCGTCTGGACGGCTGCGGCCGCCGAGCTGACGGGCTCGAAGGTGCCGTGCCACGGGGCAGGGCTCCCCAGCGCCGCCGCGACGTTGAGGCCCGATTGCAGCCCGTCCTCGTGGAATCCATAGCCGAGATAGGCCCCGGCGAACCACGTGTTGCCGGCGCCCTGGATGCCTGCGAGCCCGCGCTGGGCCGCCATCGTGTCCCGGTCGAACTGGGGATGGGCGTACTCAAACCTGCGGTGGACGAGATCCGGGTTCGGTTCAAATATCGGGTTGAGCGAGACGAACAGCGGAAGCTCCGGCCCGAGGTTCTGGAGGAGGTTCATCCAGTAGGTCACCGACACCATCGACGATTCGCGGTCTTCGCTCCGGGCCATGGCGTTCCAGCTCGACCAGACCCGCTTGGTGCGGGGCATCAGCTCCGCATCACTGTGGAGCACGGCGACGTTCGGCTGGTACCGGATCGCCCCGAGCAGGGCCCGCTCCTCGCCGGAGGCGTCGTCGCCGAGGATCCGCAGAGCCTGATCCGAATGGGTAGCCAGCACGAGGTGGTCGAAGTGCTCCGACCCGTGGCATGTCTCGACGACGACACCCTCGCCGGTACGGACCACCCGGGTCACCGGCGTCGCCAGCCGGATGCGGTCGGCGAACGGCGCGGTCAGGCGGCGCACATAGCTCCGGCTCCCGCCCGACACCGTGCGCCAGGAGGGACGGCCGGCGATCTCGACGAGTCCGTGGTTGGAGAGAAACCGCAGGATCGGGCCTGCCGGGAAGCGGCGCATCTCGTCGTGTCGTGCCGACCAGATCGCTCCCGTCATCGGGAGCAGGTAGTCCTCGAGGAACCCCGGCGAGAAGCCGTGGCGGCTCAACAGGTCGTCGATCGTGTCGTCGTCTCCGGCCTGCAGCCGTGAGCCGACCCGGCGGAAACGGTCGATGTCGAGCAGCATCCTCCGGAACCTGGGCCGCAGCAGGTTCCCCGGTCGTGCCAGGATTCCCGGCAGGCTCGCCCCGTACTCGAACCGGCGATCGAGCGAGAACGAGAAGGACATGTCGCTCGGCTCGGTGGGAACGTCGAGGGCGGAGAAGAGCCGCGTCAGGTTCGGGTAGGTGACCTCGTTGTAGACGATGAAGCCGGTGTCGACCTGGACGGTCCCACCGCGGGTCTCGACGTCGACGGTGTGCGAGTGGCCCCCGGCGCGCCGATCCGCCTCGAACACGACGATGTCGTGGTCGCGGTGCAGGGCCCAGGCGGCTCCCAGCCCGGAGATGCCCGATCCCACGATGGCGATTCGTTGTCTCATCACCCGGTGTTCGGAGCCGGTCCGGGCGCCGGATGACGGCCGACCGTCTCTCACTCGTCCGCACGGTGTGCGATAGTGCTCGCCGTGACCGGAACGAGGAAGGTGACCACCCGATGTACGAACCGAAGGACGACCGCTACGAAACGATGAGCTACGCCCGCTGCGGGCGCAGCGGCCTCGACCTGCCCCGGATCTCGCTCGGACTGTGGCAGAACTTCGGCGGGGACACCCTCTTGGAGCAGGGCCGGGAGATCCTGCTCAACGCCTTCGACCACGGCATCACCCACTTCGATTTTGGCAACAACTACGGGCCTCCCCCGGGCTCGGCCGAGCGCAACTTCGGCACCCTGCTCGGCGGCGACCTCGCCCCCTACCGGGACGAGCTGATCATCTCCACCAAGGCCGGCTACTGGATGTGGGACGGCCCGTATGGCGAGTGGGGCTCCCGCAAGTACCTCATCGCCAGCCTCGATCAGAGCCTGCGGCGACTCGGCCTCGACTACGTCGACATCTTCTACTCGCATCGCTATGACCCGGCGACGCCGCTAGAGGAGACAATGGGGGCGCTTGCAACCGCGGTGCACAGCGGCAAGGCCCTCTACGTCGGGGTCTCCTCCTACGGGCCGGTGATGACCCGCAAGGCGATCGGGATCCTCGACGATCTGGGCGTCCCGTGCCTCATCCACCAGCCTTCGTATTCGATGCTGAACCGCTGGGTCGAGGACGGGCTGCTCGACGTGCTGGAGTACGAGGGCGTCGGCTGCATCACCTTCTCCCCCCTCGCCCAGGGCCTGCTCACCGACAAGTACCTGGACGGCCTCCCCGAGGCGTCCCGGGCCGCCGAGGACGGCTCCTTCAGCCGGGGCTACCTGACGGAACAGAACCTCGCCAACGTCCGGGCTCTCAACGAGATCGCCCGGCGGCGGGGCCAGACCCTGGCCCAGATGGCGATCGCCTGGGTGCTGCGGGACGATCGGGTCACCTCGGCCCTGGTGGGGGCAAGCCGCTGGTCACAGCTCGAGGACAACCTGAAGGCGCTCGACAACCTGGCGTTCAGCGACGAGGAACTGGCCGAGATCGACCGCTACGCCGTCGACGGCGGCGTCAACCTGTGGGCCCCCTCGAGCGAGGCCGGCTGAGCGCTTCGACCCTACCGCGCCCCGCCTCCGGCGAGGGCGGGACCATGCGCGGATGGCCCTGTACAGCGAGACCGACCGGTGATATGTTCCGCGCATCAGGGGAGTATCCCCCAACGAGCGCAGTCGTCAGGACGGCCGTCAGGCCCGGCGGCGCTGGCCCTCCAGGGCGGGAGAGACCTACGCAGGCTGTGAAGGCTCTCGTCGACAGGAGGATGACATGGTCGCCAAGCTCGCTCCCTATGCCCCCCGTACCGTGGGGACGCTTTGCGAGGTGCTCGAAGCCCGTCGTGCCGTGGTTGCCCGCTGTCTGGATGATCTCCGGGCCGAGATCGCCGAAGCATTCGACCAGCGGGACATCAGTGACCTGTTCGACGACGACGAGCCCGTCGTCGACACCGACGCCGAGCGGTGCCTGATGCTGGCGGAGCGGGCCGATCTCACCCTTCATGGCATCGAGGACGCCCTGGCCCGGGTGGCGGCGGGCAGCTACGGCTACTGCGTCGACTGCGGCGAACGGATCCCGCTGGATCGGCTCCGCGGCCTCCCCGCCACCCCCGCCTGCATCGGGTGCAGCCGCCGCCGCGGCTCGCACTGGGCCGCTGCGATCGATCGGGTCGACCCGCTCGATGCCGCTCCGTGGCACGGGTTCGATCCTTCGCCTTACGAGCCGGATTCGCCGACCAGCCCGGCCTGACCCGCCGGCCGCGCTCCGGAGGCCGCTATCCGGAGGCGGCGTCGAGACGTGCCAGCTGCTCAGCGCTCAGTTCGACGTCGGCGGCGACGAGGTTCTCCCGCAGGTGCCCGACCTGGCTCGCCGTCACCAACGGGACGATGGTCACCGGGTGCCGCAACATCCAGGCGTAGACGACCTGGTTCGGAGTGGCGCCGGTCTCGGCGGCGACGCCTCGCACCACCGCCATCCGGGCGATGGCATCCGGGCCCTCGTACTCGGGTTCGACACCCCGATCGGCGCGGACGTAGGCACCGCGGAGCATCGCCCGGTACGCCACCAGCGGCATCTGGTTCGCCTCCAGGTAGTCGAGCATCTCCTCGGTGACGCTGATCCCGTACTCGTGGGCGAAGCTCGCCCCCGGCTTGGGTCGTAGGTAGGTGAAGCGCTGCTGGAGGCAGCAGTATTCGTGCCAGCCGTTGGCGCGGCTGATGGTGCGGGCCCGCTCCAGGCGCCAGGCGTAGAGGTTGCTGGCCCCGACGGCCCGGGCCCTCCCGCTCCGGACCACGCCGTCGAGTGCCTCCAGGGTCTCCTCGAGCGGGATCTCCCGATGGTCGATGTGGGCGTAGTAGAGGTCGATGACGCCGGTCTGGAGCCGCTCCAGGCTCTGCTCGACCGCCCGCTCGATGGCAGCCGTGGAGAGCCCCTCCACGTTCTTCTTCCAGTCGGGATCGCCTCCGAGCTGCCAGGCCCCGACCTTGGTGGCGAGGACGATCTCGTCCCGGTTGCCGCGGTCGCGCATCCAGCGCCCGATGAGGGCTTCGCTGATCCCGTTGTCGCCGCCCTCGACCCACCAGGCGTAGGCGTTGGCGGTGTCGAGGAACCGGCCACCCGCCTCGTAGTAGGCGTCGAGCAGCCGGAAAGAGGTCTCCTCGTCGATGGTCGTCCCGAAGTACATGCAGCCCAGGCAGAACCGGCTCGTGACGATGCCGGAGCTGCCGAGTGTCACTTGATCCACAGTCGTTCTCTCTCCTTGTCGCTCGTTCCCGTCGAACCGCGGCCGGCCGCTACCCGCCCTCGCCGAAAGAGCGGAGGTAGTACTGGCGCTTCCGCTCGATCACGTCGAGGGCAGTCTGCATCTCGGCGATGGACGCCAGCACCGCCTCCCGGTGGGCGTCGAGCAGGGCGAGCCGGGCCGGCTGGCTGCGTTCGTCGTCCTCCCGCACCAGTCGGGCGAAACGACGGATATCCCGGATCGGCATCCTTGTCTCCCGCAGGCAGCGGAGGACCTCGACGAAGCCGAGGTCGCCTTCGGAGTAGCGGCGGTGCCCGTTGGGGAGCCGCTCCACCGGTCCGAGCAGGCCTTCCCGCTCGTAGTAGCGGAGCGTGTCGAGGCTCAGCCCGGAGCGGCGCGCCATCTCGGCCGGGGTGAGGCGGGTGTCGTTCCCTATCACGGTCATGGGTACCTCCAATGCCAGTATGGAACCTGGAGCGCACTCCAGGTCAAGGGGAAGCCCACCTCGGCCCGCGCGCCACGGCGCCCCGCCCTCACTGCAGGGTCGAGTTGCTCACCTGGGGCGGGCCGGAGCCAAGATAGAAGATCCCCGGATACCCGCTGGTCTCGAAGCCGTCGCTCGGGTTGTTGCGGAGCACCGAGTGCCCGATGACGAGGTGGCCGGAGCGGTCGTTGCTCACGAAGAAGATCGCCCCACCCCCCTCGTTGGCGTGGTTGTCCTCGATGACGGTGTCGAGCACGGTGAGGGTGAAGGTGTTGCCGTCGTTGTAGATGGCGCCGCCACTGCCACCCCCGGGGGTGCCGCCCTGGGCCGGGTTGGCGCCGTTGCCGATGGCGAGGTTGTCGGTGAAGACGCTGTTGATAACGGTGTAGGACACCCCGATACTGCTGAGGCCTCCCCCGTTGGAGCAGACGTTGCCGTAGCCGGCGGCGCCCCCGAAGGTGCTGTTGACGACGTACACCGGCAGGCCGCGGTACTGGCTGAAGACCCGTACTGCGGCGCCGCCGACGTCGGGGCCGCTGTCGTCGCACACGTTGTCGAAGAACCGGGTGTTGACCAGCTTGAAGCGCCCACCGCGGATCCAGATGGCGCCGCCCCCGTCGGGGTCGTCACCCTTCGAATTCCCGTCCACGAACGTGATGTTCTGCACCGTGAGCCGCGGATGGTCCTGGTCCTG
>Ga0315551_10000050_pt1 | contig 82231 bp, 83 predicted proteins | sample SalMarSW160290MG_FD_203678 | JGI IMG/M metagenome (GOLD analysis project Ga0315551, IMG submission 203678) | Salt marsh sediment microbial communities from the Plum Island Ecosystem LTER, Massachusetts, United States - Salt Marsh Sediment SW1602-90 ...
CTTTGATGGTTCAATCTATTTACCCCTCTAGCCACTTCTTCAATTCTTTCTTTCATTAGCCCTTCGGCAATATTAATTGGCACCCCATAGAGATTCAGAACGTCGCATTGCAAATCCATTACATCGGCCAAATGGGCCAGTCCTTTTCCTAAAGGGTGATGGGCAATAACTAAATCTACACCGCCGATTTCCTTGGCTAATAAAAGCTCGGCAGGTTCAATGTCAATCCCTACCATTACTTTTTTGGTTTCTTTATCTTCAGCAATATGGTAAATTCTTGAGTCTAAATAAGGATTTTCTAAGGATTCTATGTCAAATTCTTCTTTCTCTCTTCCAGAAAGTTTTTCATACTTTTTCTTTTTTTCTCTTAAAAACTTTTCTATCCCCTCTTTCCCCCGAAAATCAGCTTCAATTCCTTTATTTATTGCTAGGTTGTAAATTTCGTTTATCTTCATCTTTTTTTGTTAATTTTTTATATAATTCTGCAATTAATTCTTCTTGTTTTTTAACATCTAAAACCTCCCGGCGAATCCGAGCTTTTTCTCGACGGACATATTTTCGTAAAGATTGTGGCATTTTCTCTTTTTCCATCAATAAAAAAGCGATTTGAAAAATTAATTATATATTGATTTAGCAGTTTTTTCATCTTACTCACCTTTAATTACTGCCAAAGGTTTCAATCTAACTACTTTCTTTGATAAACCAGAGTTATGAACGACTTCTACGACATCATCAATATTTTTATAAGCCATCGGTGCTTCTTCAGCAATACCTCTAAGAGACCAGCATTTTATGACAATTCCTTTTGATTCTAATCTATTTACCACTTCTTGTCCAGAGGCTCGCCTCATTGCCTCATGGCGGGACATTGCTCTTCCGGCACCGTGACAAGTACTAAACCAAGCTTCTTTACCTTCTTTTGTTCCAACTAAAACATAGGAGGCAGTGCCCATTGAACCGGGGATTAAAACCGGCTGGCCGACTAAACGATATTTTCCTGGAATTTCGCTATGCTCTGAAGGAAAAGCTCGAGTAGCGCCCTTTCGATGAACACATACTTCAATTTCCTTCCCATCAACGACATGTTTTTCAATTTTTGCGATATTATGAGCAACATCATAAAGAAGAGTTAAGGGAGAAGTTTTTTCTCCTAAAACTGACTGCCAGGCTTTTCTGGTAAAACGTGCTATCATTTGACGGTTCGCCCAAGCGTAATTTGCCCCGCAGGCCATAGCCGAAAAATATCTTTGACCTTCGGAAGAATTAATCGGGCAAGCAGCTAATTCCCGGTCAGGCAATCTTATTCCGTATTTATCCATAGCTCTCATCATTATTCTTATGTAATCGGTAGCAATTTGATGACCTAAGCCTCGTGAGCCAGTGTGAATCATGATAACGACCTGATCTTTAAACAAACCGAAAGTTTCAGCTGTTTTCTCGTTAAATACTTCGTCTACTTTTTGAATTTCCAAAAAATGATTACCGGAGCCTAAAGTCCCTACTTGATCTCTCCCCCGATTTTTAGCATGGTCAGAAACCATAGAAGTATCGGCTTGAGAAAGTTTACCATTCGATTCGCAGTTCTCTAAATCTTCCTTCTCTCCATATCCTTGTTCCACTAATCTTTGGGCTCCGCCTTCTAAAACTTTATTAATAGACGAGATGTCTAATTTTAACTGTCTTCCCCGGCCTAAACCAGAAGGGACTTCTTTTTGGATTTCGGTAGCTAATTTTTCTAAATGTGGTTTAATTTCTTTTTCAGAATATTCCGATTTTAACAACCTCATTCCGCAATTAATGTCGTAGCCGACCCCGCCAGGTGAAATTACGCCTGTCTTAATATCCATGGCAGCCACTCCACCAATTGGAAAACCGTAACCTTCATGCATGTCTGGCATAGCTAAACTATAATTTATTATTCCCGGCAGAGTAGCCACATTAACTAATTGGTAAAGAGATTTATCCCGTAAAGCATCTTCCAGCATTTCTACTGAAATATAAGCCCGGGCCGGAACCAGCATGTCATCTCTAAAAGATTTGGGAATTTCCCACAAGTAGTCATTTATTTTTCTAAAATCTTTTTTCGAAATCATATATATTTTATTCTAACTTAGATTTTAAAAAATAAAAGGACTGCACTAAACCGCAGTCCCTGAAAAAGCTCTGGCCATTTTTCCTGCCAGATGAAGGCTTTCTTGGGATTTTTCGTTCCCGGAAAAATAGGAAAAGTTAATCACGATTCTATCCACATCCTTATTGGCATCGAAGTAACAAATCCTTTTTTCTTTTTTGTTGAGAATGAGTAAGAATTTTTTAAACTCAAACCTTTCCGCACATTCTTTTATCATTCTGGAGACAGTCTTCCTCAAGTCCTCGTCCATCAATCGGTATTCTATTAATTCCTTATCTTTTTCAGCAACTTCAATGTCTAAACCTCCTCCTCTTAATCTTTGAATCCACTTATCGAGTGAAAACAACGCTGGAAAACATTCTTCTTCTTTTTCCTCAATCGGTCTTATTTGCATTCTCCCCTCCTTTGGAGTTGATAATTACGAAATGAGAAAGTACCTGTAATTCATTATTACTCAAATTTTATTGTATATCAAATTTTAATAATTGTCAAACGTCAAATAAAACTATGGCTTCCCAATTTTTATCTTTTTTTTGCCGCACTTCTAAATTATGATAAGTGACTGCCTTGATGTCTTCACCAAATCTTTCTACTTTTTGACCGGTAAGTTCTCCTTCGATTTTTCTATCAGTAAATTTTTTAAAATTTACATTATTATAAACTTCTTTATTAACTTGGCCCAGATAAAGTGCTTCACTCAAAAAATCAACTAAAAGAGTCAATAAATCAGGGGAGTTTATTTTAATTTTTCTTTTAACTTTTTTAGTAATTTTGATTTCGGGTTTTTGGCTTTTAGTCATCGCTAAAAGCATATTTAAAAAAAGCTCTTTTTTATCTTCACCAAAAGCCCTAATTTTAAGATCGGCCCTATGGGATAGGATTTCAAATTTTTTCATAAACTTAGTTTTTCAAATTCCTCACGAGCAACTTTTCTGTCGTCCCAAGGTATTTTTTTACCTCCCTTCACGCAAATCCAAGGTTCACAACCCTTGCCGGTGATCACTACGATATCTCCTGGTTTCGCTAATTCTAAAGATTTTCTAATCGCCTCTCTTCTATCTAAAATCTCATAAAAATTGGAGGTTGGGAATTGGGATTTGGAAATTCCAGATTTTATCATTGATAAAATCTGGTAGGGGTCCTCGTCATACGGATCTTCATTAGTAATAATCACTTTGTCGCAATATTGAGCGGCAACCTTACCAAGAACCGGTCTTCTCCATTTATCCCTTCCTCCACCGCAAGAACCAAAAACAGCTATTATTCTTTGCGGAGAAAATATTTTCTTGATTGCCTGGTAAAGCTTCTCTAAAGCATCGGGAGTAACCGCGTAATCGACTAATACTTTGAATGGTTCTTTAATTACCATTTCCATTCTGCCGGGAATTCCTTCAGCTTTTTCTACCGCCTTTTGGCAAGTTTCCAAATTAATTCTTTGAGACAGACCAACACAAATTGCTGCCAGAGCATTATAAAGATTAAAATCACCAATCAACTTTAATTTAAATTGAGTGTTTTTAGTATTAATGTCTCCTTGAGTTAAACCATAAGTGTATTTTTTATTGGCCGGAAATTGTAAAAAATATTGAGCGTTTTTGTCGTCAACGTTGATGACGTGAGTGCCTTTAGTGGCTTGGAAAAGTTTTCCTTTGGCGGCTCTATAATTTTCGAAGCTTCCATGAGCTTCAATATGTTCGGGACTTAAATTAGTAAAAACCGCCACATCAAAATCAATAAATTGATGGCGATGCTGTTTGATCCCCTCGGAGGTTACTTCCAAAACTGCATATTGGCATTTATTATTTACTGCTTGTCTTAAAAATTTCTGAATTTTGAAGCGACCAGGCATGGTCATCTTCAAGGTATTGGGACTTTCTTTGTCGCCAATTTTAAATTTAATGGAAGATAAAGATGCTACCTTATACCCCGCTGTTTCTAAAATCTTAGTTGTTAAATTAATCACAGTGGTTTTACCGTTGGTGCCGGTAACCCCAACTACCTTCAGCTTTTTTGAAGGAAACCTGTATAAAACTGCACCCAAAAGAGCCAATCCAAAATGATACCAACTAAGCAAAAAAGGGGGGATAAATTTTTTAATCAAATCCTTCATTAATTTTATTCTAACTTAAACTTGAAAAAAGAGAAAATTTGAGCCAAAATTAATCTGTTATGTTTAGGCTTGTTTCACAGTTTAAGCCCACTGGCGATCAGCCTCAGGCGATTGAAAAATTAGTTAAAAATTTAAAAGCTGGGGCACAACACCAAGTGCTTTTAGGAGTTACGGGTTCGGGCAAAACCTTTACCATGGCTAATGTAATTGAGAAATTACAAAGGCCAGTTTTAATTATCTCTCACAATAAAACCTTGGCGGCTCAAACTTATCAAGAATTTAAAGAGTTCTTTCCTAAAAATGCGGCTCATTATTTCGTTTCTTATTACGACTATTATCAACCCGAGGCCTATATCCCCCAAACCGATACCTACATTGAAAAAGATGCCAAAATTAACGAGGAAATTGACAGATTAAGACATGCGGCCACTCAAGATGTTTTATCTAGAAATGACGTAATTGTGGTGGCTTCGGTCTCTTGCATTTACAACATTGGTTCTCCGGAAGACTATCAAAAGGTTGCTTTGGGAATTAAATCTGGCCAAAAGATAAAAAGAAAAGATTTTATTTCTCATCTGACTAATTTACAATATCAGAGAAACGATATTGATTTTAAGCCCGGCGCCTTTAGAGCTCGCGGAAACGTCATTGATATTTATTTAGTCACCGGCGAAGAAATTGTTAGAGTAGAGTTTTTTGGTGATGAAATTGATAAAATTTCGGTTTTATCTCCTTCTTTTCTATCACGAACAAAAACGCCCCACCACGACGATCGTCGTGTTATGGCGTATAGAATATATCCGGCTCACTTTTGGGTTACTCCTTCAGATAAATTAGGCATAGCCATTGAAAACATTAAGCTGGAACTTCAAGAGCAATTAAAAAAACTAAAGAGGGGAAGGAAATTGTTAGAAGTCCAAAGATTAGAGCAAAGAACTAACTATGATCTGGAAATGTTAAAGGAGACCGGTTATTGTCACGGGGTTGAAAATTACTCACGGCATTTAGAGTTTAGAAAGCCAGGCCAAGCTCCTTATACTTTAATTGATTATTTCCAAAAAGATTTACTGGTCTTTATTGACGAATCTCATATGACTATACCCCAACTAAGAGCAATGGCAGTGCAAGATAGGGCCAGAAAAAGAACTTTAATTGAGTATGGATTCAGGTTGCCCTCGGCTGTTGATAATCGACCTTTAACTTTTGAGGAATTTAATCAAAAGGCTTCTCAAATAATTTATGTTTCCGCTACGCCCGAAGAATACGAAAAGAAAAAAGCCCTTCAACAAACTCAGGGCAAACCTAAATATATTGTTGAACAGTTAATTAGACCAACCGGTCTTTTAGAACCCTCAATTGAGGTAAGGTCAACTAAAAATCAAATTCAAAATCTCATTGAGGAAATCAATAAAAGAACTGCTAAAAAACAAAGGGTTTTGGTACTGACTTTAACTAAAAGGTTGGCTGAAGCTCTTTCCGATTATTTAGCTGAGAAAAGTATTAAAACCCAATGGCTTCATGCCGAAGTTAAAACTTTAGAGAGACCTCAAATTCTTAAAAATTTCAGGGAAGGGAAATTTGATGTTTTAGTTGGAATTAATCTTTTAAGAGAGGGGTTAGATTTGCCGGAAGTAGCCCTGGTGGCAATTTTAGATGCTGACAAAGAGGGTTTTTTGAGAAATGAAGTTACTTTAATTCAAACTATGGGCCGGGCCGCCCGTCATCAAGAAGGGTACGTTATTCTCTATGCAGATAAAATAACTCAATCTATGAAGACGGCTATTCAAGAGGTTTCCAGAAGAAGAAAAATTCAAGAGATTTTTAATAAAAAACATAAAATAACTCCTCAACCAATTATAAAGGAAATCAGAGCCTGGCCATTTGTTTCTAAAGAAAAACAGGTGGCTTCTGAATTTGGGACGATTGGTGATATAAATCTCTTGGAAAAGGAAATGAAAACGGCTGCTAAAAACTTAGATTTTGAAAGAGCAGCAGAAATCCGCGACTTGATAAAAGAAATCAAAAGTGGTAAAAAAAGAATATATGCCAATCACTAAATCAGCTAAAAAAGCCCTTCGTCAAAATCAAAAACGAAGAACCCGAAATTTTGCCAAAAGGAGAAAACTAAAAAGCCTCTTAAAAGAAGTTAATAGTTTGGTTTTAGAAAAAAAAATTACTGAAGCAAAAAAGCTTTTACCTCAGGTTTACAAGATTTTAGATAAAGCAGCTAAGACCGGCTTAATTAAGAAGAATGCGGCAGACAGAAAAAAATCAAGGATGACCAGAATGGTTTTTAAACCTCAGCAATAAGTAAATCCAAAGCGGTTTCTGGCTCTAATTTGCCACTTTTTATAGACAGATCTACTTCAAATATTTTTTGGTAGATTTTTTTTAATTCCGGAATGGTAAATTTCTGAGCTAAGACATAGCACTTTTTTACCAAAAAAGGGTGGAAATGGGTTATTTTAGAAATAGCGTAAGGAGATTGATATTTTTGGCTAAGATTTTTTATGATTAGTAAGTTCCGAAATTGGAAAGCAATCATTGCCAAAAGATATAAGGGATTATCTCCTTTTTCTAAGTGCTTGTGGATTAATTCTAAGGCCTGCTTTTTATCCTTTAAGGCGAGGGAGTTAATGGTCTTGAAAATATCGTTCCCTTCGTTTGACCTAACCAGAAGTTCTATATCTGCTGGTTCAATTTTTTTACCCTTTTTGTAATCAGCCAGTTTCTTTATCTCATTTGAGAGTTGCCAAAGATCGTTTCCGACAAACTCAATGAGCTTTTCCAGGGCTTCTGGATTAATGTCTGTTCTATAATTATTGAGTTCTTTCCTGGCCCAACTTTTCAGTTTTTGACCCTCCAAAGGTTGAAACTCCTGAGATTTTTCTGCTTTTTTAAAAATTTTAGTTAAAGAGTTTCCTCTAAGAATCTCTCCTTCTTCATAGAACAGAATTACGTCATCTGAGTTAATGAACTTTTTTAATTCGGCTAAAAAGCGTTCTTTAAATTTCTCATTTTTGGCCGTATTAGTTAAAATTATCAATTTTTTTTCAGCGAACATTGAAACAGATTGAACCTCATCTTGAAAATCTTGAAAATTTAGATTTTCACCATTAAAGTATTTTAAATTCAGGCCGCTTTTATGAATTTTTCTGTATTGTTCTATTATTTCGTTTAATTTCCGCCGCGACCTGTATGTATCTTGACCGTAAAGAAAAATTATCATAAGAGAAATAAAAAAACTCTTTCTTCTACCCCCTTTTGTTAAGAATACTTTAAATTACACTTTTATTCTAAATGCCTTGAGTAGCAAAATGGCTCCTATTAGATATCCCCATCTGGCATAAATCGGAGAAATGAATAGACAGATAAGCGAAGGAAGGAATAAAAACAGGAAGCCCATTCCGTAAAGTAGGCCTTTGGTTCTTAATTTTTTCTCTTTTAACTTAAAGGTGTTATATAAAACTATACTGGTTAGTAAAGCGGGGCCAAATATAAAGATAAATATTGTAACATTACTCGGTGTTCCCGCAGGAGCATGCCTTATTACCTTGTAAGAAAAAGGTTCAAAAGGAGCTTGAGTTACCTCGCTGACCAAGGGGAAACTCATTAAACCAATCAAGACAACAATAATGGATAATAAACATATCAAAAAGAAGACTTTTTTAAAACGTTCCGGGGTAAATTCTTGAGTTAAAAATTGAAGTATCAAAACGCCCCCTAAAGTATGAAAAAATATACCAGCCTTACCAATTGTAAGTTGGAATTTATATAATTCAAACTGGGTAAGAATATCTCTGACCATATAAGTAAGAATTCCAAAGGCGACAAGAAATAAACCCAGCGATAGTACCTTCCCGAGGAAATAATTTATTCGCCGACTTGTTTTAAGAGTTTCATTTCCAACGAAGGAAAGCAAAATAATCGTTGAAAGCATTACTAATTGGGTAAACATAAATTTTTATTAAATAATTAAGGCAGTTGACAGTTAGGGCAGAAATGGGCAGAGCGGCCAGCTAATTTTATTTTTTTTATAATGGTCCCGCAACGACCACATTTTTTACCTTCCCGGCCGTAAACTTTAAGAAATTGAAGGTAATTACCCTTTTGACCGCAAGCATCGCGGTAATATTGCTCGGTAGTTCCGCGATACTGAATGGCTTTTCTTAAAATTTTTTTGATATTCTGGAAAATCTGTCGAACTTCCTTATCGTCTAATGTTTTAACCTGTCGCAAAGGATTAATTTTAGCTGCGAACAAAATCTCATCTGAATAAATATTGCCAATGCCAGCAATGGATTTCTGATCCATAAGTAAAGGCTTAATTTTTGAATTCGGCCGTTTCTTTAAAAGAACTTTGAAGGTTTTAAAATCAATTTCTAATGCTTCAGGGCCGAACCCTTCTTCTATTTTCCTTGTTCCTTTTGTTTTTTTCCACCAGCCAAATTTACGCACATCATTAAAAAACAGCTGCGAACCATCTGCAAAATTAAAAACCTTACGCGTATATAACGAAGGTTTCCCATTAAAAATCAATTGCCCAGTTAATTTCAGGTGGAAGATTAAGTTTGAACCGTCGGCAAAATCAATTATGAGAATCTTGGCTCTTCTCCGAACATTAATGATTTTCTGGCCATTTAGTCTTTTACCAATAATTTTCTGAGCTAATTGCCGCCGAATTGTCTCAACTTCCGGCAACTCGGGCATACATTATTTAAGAACGGCTTTGATTTTATCAATAATTTCTCCAGGGGTAAAGTGGGCTTTAATTAAGTAATCCACCGCCCCAAGTTTTAATCCTTTCTCGACGTCTTCTTTCTGGCCAAGATTGGAAAGAATAATCACTGGAATTGAAGTCAAGGTAGGGTCATCTTTCATCCGAGATAAAACTTCGAAGCCATCTATGCCAGGTAAAATTAAATCAAGTAAAATTAAATCAGGCTTTTCGCTTTTTATTTTTTTGATTCCTTCTTCTCCGTCAACTGCCTCGGAAACTCCAAAATTTTCTTTATAAAGTTTCTGAGCGATAAGCTCTCTTAAAAATCTGTCATCTTCAATAATTAAAATATTTTTTGCCATAGTCTTTGTAATCCCCGCGTGGAAAAAATAGGGGCGAAGCAACAAAAGATAAGTAAGGGTTGAGGGATTACTTATTTACCTATCTGTTTCACTACTTTATCGATTACTTCTTGAGGGTCAAATTCTGTTTTAATTAACCAATCTTTTGCTCCTAATTTTTGGGCTCGGTCGATTTCCACGGGTTGGCCAGAATTAGAAATAACAATTACTGGGATACCTTTTATTCTTCTGTCTTTCGCCATTTCTTCCATAACCTCAAGTCCTCCCATCTTTGGCATAATAATATCGAGTAAAACAAGATCGGGCTTTTCTTCTCTCATCATCTTAAGCCCTGTTTCTCCCTCTCGGGCTATTGAGATTTCGTAGCCTTCTTTAGCTAATTTTTTTTGGAGGAGACTAGTTATAATTTCTTCATCCTCAACGATTAAGATTCTTTTGGCCATGTTATTTTATTTTACCATGCGAAAGAGGTCTGGCAAGCGTTTTACTTAGCAAAGCTAAGGGGAGGATACAGCGGATGGGTTGTCGTTTTCAACCAGTAAGGTGAAATAAAATTATGAAATTTCATCTTTAACTTGCTGGTTTAGTCTTTTTCAACTGTTCCTCTAGTTTTTTTATAGTTTTTTTAAGTTCGACCATCTTTAATTCTCGGCCGACTGCCAGCTTATTGAACCTTTCTAATTCTGCCATTTTTGATTCTAATTCTTTTGTTCTCTCTCTAACTTTTTTTTCTAATTCCTTACTGTATTTTTCCAGTTCTACCCTTGATTCCTGTAAATCCTTAGTCATCTGGTCAAAGGCGGCAGCTAGTTCTCCTATTTCATCCTTGGTTTTAATTTCTATTTTTGTATCTAGTTTTCCTTTACCTATTTCAATGGCGGCGTTTCTTAAACTTATTATTGGTTTAGTAATTCTTGCTGAAAGATAGAAGCCAATCCAAGCAGCAAAGATGGCACTTAGAATAATAATCCCTATTGATAGTCCTATCCCATAAATCACTGCTTGGTATGCTTCTAAGGCCGGCAATTCAACCACCACTGCCCAATCGGGTGTAACAAGATGGGCATGATTAGATATAACATAAGTATCTTGGATACCTTTTGATATATCAGCCCCGGGCTGATAGGTCAAGTCCTCACCCTTAACGAATTCACTCACCTCTTTAAGATGAATTAAGTTTTCTCCTCTTAAAACACGGGCGATGTCATTAAAAGCTATCAAATCGCCGTCCTTATCGACCACATAAGCCAGACCTGCCTCACCGATCTTTATCGTAGCTACTGTATCCCACATGAATTTCAAGTTTACTTCGGCCATTAAGATTCCTCTGAAATCACCGAAGACATCTGTCAGCGGAACAGCCATTACTACCATTGGCTCACTGGTCATTTCGTCAATATATACAGAGCTGATGTATATTTCTTTCTGGCTGACCTTGGAAAAAAGTTCATCTTTATCATACTTTATTAATTGCTCTGACAATAATTCTGAAAGGCGGGAGGCTTTTACTAATTCCCGTCCTTCTGTATTAAATAAAATTAATTGGCGGAAGGAAAGCTCTTTACCAAGCAATTCTTCTAATGTTAGCTTCTGTTCTTTCTGGCCAACAATTGCCAGCCTGCCACCAAGAGTGACTACTTTCTCCAAAATACTAAATTTCTCTATAATAAAACTCTTGACTGTATTAGCTGCATCTTTAGCGATGAGTTGCTGTTGTTCGGCAATGATTCTTTGTTGGGCGCGAAAACTGAAATACATCTGCAAACCACCGGCAACCAGTAAAACTGCCGCGCTTAAGGTTAAAAAAGCAATAGCTAAAGTTACTCTTAGGCTCCGGAATTTCCTTATTTTTTTCTCTTGGTTAGTAATTACCATAACAATTTACTTTAAGCAGGATTTTTAACAAGGTTTATTTCAAAATTTAACGTATTAACGAATTATCTCAGTCGCCCTCATCAATAAGCCTTCGCTCACGGTTAATCCTAGCTCTTGGATAAGTTTATAATTTAGGCGCAGATCATTGTCAGCTGTAACAACAGGGATTGTGCCAGCCGGTATGCCCTTTAGAACTTTGTCGACCAGAGGCGCAGCCAAACTGCCCATTTTGGTATTAGTAGGATGAAAACCAATGATGGGTCCATAGGTTTCTTTAAAAACCATAGCACTGCTAACAGGCAATCTATACTCATCGGCAAACTTAAATACTAACTCAGTAACCTCAGGTGTGATAGAAAAAGGTTCAGCCAGCATGATAATGGCGTCCATACCGATATCAGCCGAAGCAGCGCGTTCATCAAGATAAGCTTTAACTTCCGCCGGACTAGTGAAAAGCCCGGGTATCAAGGTCATCCCTAAAGATGAGGCTACCGGCTCCATTGCTTCAAATTGAGAAGAAACCGTTGGATAATCTTTAAGACAAGGTATCCAGACTCGTTTAACCTGGGGCGCTATCTCGTGTAAGAATTCCAGACGACCGGTAGCGCTTTCAGTGGTGGGGTAGCGAACGCCAGTGATATTGCCGCCAGGAGTGCGTACACTATCTACCAGACCAGTACCTTCTATGAAAGCGCAACTAAAGACAACCGGGATTCCTGTCCCCGCGGCGACTTTCTTAGCCTCCACGGTTGCTTCGGTTGCAAACGAGAATATCAGATCAACTTTTTCGTCTATAAATTTTTGAACGGTTTGCTCATTCCCAACCGGCTCAGGAGCTTCATACACATCGTAAACTATATTCTGGCCCTCAATATAACCCAGTTCTGTCATTTTCTCTTTGAAGGCATCAAACAGATCGATAAAGAAATCCCCACCAGTCCAAAGGACGCCGACCCGGTAAACCTTGGGTGCTTCTTCTTTCTCAGTTAATAGAAAATACCCTCCAATCACTACCAATACAACAATTATTAGTCCAATTAATAATTTTTTGCTCATATATTTTTTTATATAAATTTATTTTCCGACCTTGAGGAGGACTGGATCCCTTTATTTAACTTTTAGCTAGTGTGATACCTTAACGAATTATCTCAGTCGCCCTCTCTAATAAGCCTTTAGATACTGTCAATCCTAATTCTTGAGCCAATTTGTAGTTGAACTTCAGGAAAGTTTCAGATGAAACAACTATTATTGCGCCAGCTGGAGTACCTCTAAGAACCTTATCAGCCAAGGGTGCTGCTTGTTCGCCTGTTTTGAAGTGGTTAATTCCAATATCGAAAAGAGAACTATAACCCTCCACCTCCATCAAGGCCCCACCAATTGGAATCTTCTGTTCAGCCGCAAAGCGGGCTAATTCCAGAAAGGGTTCAGCCGTCACGCCAAGGGGCTCAGGTATGATAAGGATTGCGTCTATGCTAATATCACCAGATGCGATAAGCGCCTCTAGACTGGTTTTAACTTCTGCTGCATCATCGGCAGGAAGCTCGGTCAAGGTTACACCCGCGGCTGCCGCTACCGGACGCAATGCCTCCAACTGACTGGCGACAATAGGATAACCTCGTTGATAAGGTATTAACATATGTTTAGTTTCCGGTGCTAGTTCGCGCATAACTTCAAAGCGTTGGAGGGCGATGTCCGGACCGGGGTAGCGAACGCCAGTGATATTTCCTCCGGGCTCGGCCACGCTCTCTATCAGACCAGTATCTTCTATATTGGCAACTGAGAAGACTACAGGGATACCCGTCCCTTGGGTGGCTGCCTTCGCCTCTTGAGATGCTTCGGTGGGAAAGACGAAAATCAAGTCAACCTTGTCTTCCACGAATTTCTTGAGTATTCTCCTGTACTCAGTTATATCAAAGTCTGTTTTCTGAAGGTCATAGATAATGTTTTTGCCCTCAATATAGCCCAGTTTTTCCATCCCGGCCTTGAAACCGTCCGCTGCATCTTCAGCAAAAACCAGTCCAGATAAAATGCCTACTCGATAGATCCTTCCCTCTTCTCTCTTGGGTAATAATAGGAAGTAAACTCCAACAACCAATAAAACAATTATTAAAAAACTGACAATTAATTTTGATTTGGACATAATAGTATTTTATTAATTTTAAACTACAACCTTTGGCTAGATTTAACGAATTATCTCGTCTGCCCTCTCCAATAAACCCTCAGGCACTGTTAGCCCCATCTCCTGAGCCACTTTGTAATTAAGCTGAAAGTAGGGCTCGGCTGAAACAACCGGGATGTTACCAGCTGGAGTACCTTTTAATATTTTATCAGCCAGGGGAGCTACTTGCTTTCCAGTATTGAAGTTATGAATATGGACGCCAAAAAGAGACCCACAACCTTCTACTTCTATTAAAGCGCCGGCGTTGGGAATTTTATGCTCAGCCGCGAATTGACACATTGCTAAAAAAGCATCGGGAGTCACATAAAGAGGTTCAGCTAAAGCCAGAATGGCATCCAGACCAATATCATCTAACTTAGCTCGCTCATCAAGAAGAGCCTGGACTTCTGCTGCATTGTCAGCCGGAGCTTCTATTAAGGTGATACCGACCGCTTCGGCCGCCAAATACAATACCTCCAACTGACTGGCGACAATAGGATAACCTCGTTGATAGGGTATCCATATTCGTTTGGCCTCTGGCGCCAGTTCACGCATAATCTCGAAGCGTTGGAGGGCGATGTCCGGGCCGGGGTAGCGAACACCAGTGATATTTCCCCCGGGCTCGGTCACACTCTCAACCAGACCAGTACCTTCTATGTTGGCAATGGTAAACACCACGGGGATTTCTGTCCCCTGAGTGGCTATCTTGGCTTCTTGAGTGGCTTCGGTAGGAAAAACGAAAATCAAGTCAACTTGGTCTTCCACGAATTTCTTAAGTATTCTTCTGTATCCAGTCATGTCAAAGTCTGTTTCCTGGTAGTCATAAATGATATTCTCACCCTCTAAGTAACCCAACTCGGCCATTCCGGTTTTAAAACCGTCGGCTGCCTCAGCAGCATAACTTAAGCCAGATAGAATACCTACCCGATAGACCTTTGGAGAGAGTTCTTCGGCTCTTTGTATTACTAAAAAGTATACTCCAATTACCACTACTATTAATAAGAATATAATTAATCTGATTAATGATTTTTTGCTCATATTTTTTTATATAATTTTTTTTTCCGACCTTTAGTTGGCTTTTAACCATTCTTCCGTCTTTATTTCTCGGCCAAGAGATGGTTTCTTTATTAATTTTAGAATATTATTAAAATTTTTCCAACAGGAAGATAAACTAAAAAACCGAATACAAAAACAGTCAACGTATCAGCAAGTCCAGAAAAAGGAAGGCACCATAGTGGGTTTCATTAGAACGTTTTTAAAAATTCTGTAAATTTCTCTTTAATGGGAATCGTAAAATAAAAGGTGGCGCCTTTCCCTTCTTCAGATTCAAACCAAGTTTTACCACCGTGAGCTTCAATAATATTTTTTGTGATGTAAAGACCCAGACCGGAGCCTTCGGTTTCTGATCGTATCGCATTAGCTGCCCGGAAAAACTTAGTAAATACTCTCTCTTGCTGATCTTTGGGAATTCCTATCCCCGTATCCTGAATTTGGAACTCTATGCTCTTTTTGGTATCTCTTATAGATACTGTCACTTTCCCGCCAGAAGGAGTATATCTTATAGCATTATCAAGAAAGTTCTGAATAGCCAGTCTCATTTTCTCAATATCTATTTTTACTTCTGGTAATTTCTTTGTGGGTTTTTTAAATTCAAGTTTAAGTTTTTTCTTTTTAACTTCATCCTGATAAGAAGTTATAACAAATTGAACTACCTCTTCAATCTGGGCGAGTTGGGGCCGGTAAAGATACCTTCCTTCTTCAATTCTGGTTACATTTAAAAGGTCGTTGATTAAAGAAATCATTCTTTCGTTGCTTTGATAAGTCTTTTCAATAAAATCTTTCTGTTCTTTGGTTATCTCCCCAAGATCTCCATCTAACAGCATTCTTAAGGTCCATTTAATCGCCGATAGAGGAGTCCTTAGCTGGTGAGCAGCCAGAGAAACAAATTCTGTTTTTAATCTTTCTACCATTTTCTCTCGGCTAATATCGTGCAAAATTATAACCGTTTCTTCTCGAGGAGCTAAAGAAACACTGGTGATTTCTAAGATTTGTTCAGGGGGTTCTTTAAAAGAAAGTTCTTCTCTAGATAAAGCCTTCCCTCCTTCTTTCTTTTTTAATAACGCAGCAAGTTTTTTAAACGGTGATTTTTCAGTAAGAGTGTCGAGAATTTTCCCTTCCACTTCCTCTGCTCCAACTCCAAGTAAACTTTTTCCCTCAGGATTAATTAAAGTAATCCGATTTTTTTTGTCCAGAACTACCAAACCGTCAGCAAAATTAGTAATAATGGCTCTAGTTTTATCTCTTTCTTCTTCGGCCAGAACCCTTAACTTATCAACGTCCTCTAATATATTCGCTAGAGCGGTTCTTAATTTTTCTAATTCTTGAGTTCTTTCCTCCAATTCTTTTGCTCTTTCTTCTGCTTCTTTTGTTCTTTCTTCAGCTATCTTTCGGGCCTCTTCCGTATCCTCTAACATATTAGTCAAGGCCTTCTTTGATTGTTCTAACTCTAACGTTCTCTCTTCAATCTTATGCTCTAAGTTTTTAGTCAGCCCACTCAACTCCCTAGTTATTGCTTCCGCTCTTATATCTGAAGCAGTCTTAGCCTCTTCTAATTCCTTAGTATATTTCTCCAACTGTTTTTGATACTTTTTAATCTTAGAAAGGTCAATAATGGTTAAAAAGTAACCGATCGGGTTTCCTTTTGGATCTTTTCTCAAAGAAATAGAAATAGAAACTGGAATTTTTTCTTTATTTTTAGTAACTAGGGTGGTTTCTTTTTCTCTAATTCTTTCTTTGTTCTGAACCTCTTCGAGGAGTTTTACTATATCTTTTTGGGGATAAAAAAGTACTCCAACGTGTTGTCCTATTATTTCCAAGGGAGCATAGCCGGTCAGAATTTCTGCAGTTTTATTCATATCAACCACCACTAAAAAGGAACTTAAAGTACAAACTGAAACGGGCAGAATTTCTCTTAATTCATCTAAATATTTTTTGAGGTCCTCGAAATCTTCTTTTAATATTTCTAACTCCTGCCTTTTAGATTCTTTTTCAATCATTGATATTTTTTTACTTATAGGTCCACTTTAATAAATATTCATGATAATCGTCACCTCTAAACATACATTTGGTTTCTTCAGCCTTTACTTCTTTCAATCTTGGGTCTGTTAATTTTGCTATTCCTATAAAGAAATGGCTTAAATAGAAACAGTGAAGAGGATGCAGTTTAAAATTCTTTAGTCGTAAAATACCATAGCCGTGACCACCTCTTTTTTCAACATTATGAAAATCAACTATTTCAAGGAGGCCGGTATTAAAATATCTTGACCACAATCTAGCACTAGCTCTAAAAATCTGCTCTACAGAGAGAAAGTGTCTCATAAATAACCTGACAATAAAAGAAACTTTTGTTGAAGATTCCGCTATCTCAGCTATCTCTTTTTCCCCCCAATTAAAAACGGTTAGATAAGCATAATCAGAAATCATTTTTAAACCTACCGGATACCACTTGGTATCCTGTATTTCTTTATATTTTATGGGGTAACCTAACTCTTCTGTTTTTTTCTCCACTGCTTTTAATCCTTTTTCTCCTTTCTTTTTTAAAATATATTCTAATTCACCTTCAAAAGCAGAACCCCTTACCTTTATAGGCATTTTCATTATTTTTTTTATTTCTTCAAGTGACGGAATATAAAATTTTATAGATTTTTTTTCCATAATTGCTAATGTTTCCATCTTATTAAGTATTCCTGATATTCATCTCCCCCAAAAGGAGACTTGGTTTCTTTGACTCTAACTTCTTTGAATTTTTTTGCTAACTTAGTTATACCCAGAAAATAATATCCTAGATAAAAAAAATGTAAGGGATGCAATTTAAAATCTTTTACTCTAACAATCAAAGAGCCTTCTGTCTTAGAATCTTTGAATTCGCAAACTTCAACTTTACCTTGATTAAAAAACCTTTTCCATAATCTAGGAGCAGCAATTTTGGCTATTTTTTCGGGAATAGCAAAGTATTTCATCAGTAATCTTATTGTAGAAGAAATTTTTGGTGCTATTTCTCCCAGTTCAGCAAAATCCTTTTCTTTAAAATTAAATTTTTCCTGTAAGATAAAAAAAATCCCGATTAGCGTGCCAGCCGGATACCATTCAAGGTCTTTTATCTCTGCTGGAGAAAAAGAAAACCCCAAACCTTTAGCCTCTTTCTCAACTATCTTTATCCCATCGTTGCCTAATTTTTCTTTAAGCTCTTTATAAATTCCTTCTTTTAAAATAAGCCCTTTTATTTTGGCTGGATTTGAAATTGCTTCTTCTACCTCTTTTCTTGTAATTTTATTGCTTTTCATTTTAGTTTTTCTAATCTTCTTTTATTTTACCAGAAAACAAAAAAACTCTTAAATGGAGTAATTTTAAGAGAAGATTATGGTAATTTATTAAGTAAGCTATAAAATTCCAGATTCCTTAAGGTCTGAGCCGCCTTTTTTTTATCGTATTCACCAAAACTACATTTTTTAAAATTAAAATCTATTGGTACATCTTTTTTAATCTGAACTAAGGTTTTACTAAAAAAAGCTTGCTCTCTATATTTCAATAATATCTCTCTAATCTTTGGTTTTATTTTTTCAGTTTTTTCGCTCTTTCTTTCTAAATTTTGATAAAGATTTTCTAAGCTTCCGAACTCCTTAATTAACTCGGTTGCTGTTTTTTTACCAATTCCGGTTACTCCGGGAATATTATCTGAAGGATCTCCCATGAGAGCTTTGAAATCGAGCAGTTGCCAAGGGTTAAGGCCTTGATATTTTTCTTCAACCGCTTCTCTATTATATAAAATAGTATCTTTAACTCCTTTTCTTAAAACATAAACTTTAGTATGGGAGTCAACTAATTGAAGGGTGTCGAGATCCCCGCTTAAAATAATAGTTTCAATCTCTGGAAGAACCTGCTTTTGGGGAGCTAATTTAGAAATGGTACCAATAATATCGTCGGCTTCGTAGCCTTCTTTTTCAAAAATTTGGACATTAAATCCTTTTAAAAGTTCTTTCACTTTTGGGATTTGCTGATAAAGCTCTTCTGGAGCGGGCAGTCTTTTGGCTTTATATTCCTTAAATTTTTTGTGACGGAAAGTTGGGGCGGGAAAATCAAAGCAAGCGGCAATGAAATCCGGCTGAAACTCTCGAATTGCTTTCAAAAAAACTAATAAAAAACCGTAGATAGCGTTAACCAATTCTCCTCTTTTTGTAGTTAAAGGAGGTAAGGCATGATAAGCCCGATGAATTAAAGAGTTGCTATCAATAATGATTAGACGTTTTTTTTCAATCATTTTTTAAAACCTATTGTAATTTTTCTAGTTTTTTGGTCGACGAACTCAAAATTTATAATGATGGTTTTTGCCGGAAGTATTTTATCAATTCTATCTGCCCACTCAATCGCTACAACATTCTGAGGATTAGTAATAATTTTCTTAAACCCTAAACTTAAAAGTTCTCTTGGCTTTTCAATGCGATAACAATCAATATGATAAAAGTTTTTGAAGTTTGTCCGCCAGCTGGCGGATTGCATTTTGATTTTTTTTAGAATAATAAAGGTCGGGCTTAATATCTTCTCTTTTATCCCCAACCCTTTAGCAAAGCCCTGTAAAAAAGTGGTTTTCCCTCCTCCTAAATCTCCTTTCAACCCTAAAACTAAAGTCTCTTTTGGAAACGGGCTATTTAAAATTTCTTGAACCAGTTTTTCACCCAATTTCTTAGTTTGAGAAGGATTTTTAGTAAGGTATTTTTTAAATCGCATTGACTTCCGAATCCTCCACGGATGAAGGAGAAAATGAGTAAAGCTCATTGACTTCCGAGGAAAAATAAGATAAATTGCAAATAAGTGAAGTATTATTTAATTTTAATCTTTTCCTGAGCTTTTGCGAAGTAAAAGCGAAGGGGGAGATGAAACGAAGTTTCAGCGACCATGCCTCAAATTTCAAAGAAGATTACTGGTGAAGTAAAAATCTCGCCGGCTAGCCTTAAAGAAATTAAAAATATTACTGATTTTAAGAAAAAAGTTGAGAACTCTTTAGTTAAAAATGTTACTGAAATTTTAGAAGTTATTTTTGGAGGCGCAATCTTACTTGAAGCCTCTGATATCCATTTTGAACCAAAAGAAGAAAAAACAAAAGTTCGTATAAGAATTGATGGGGTTTTGCAAGACCTTATTTTTTTTGAAAAACAACTGTATGACACTATTCTTTCCCGCCTAAAGCTCCTTTCGGGAGTCAAATTAAACATCACTGACCGCCCTCAAGACGGGAGATTGTCAGCGGCACTTAATGAAACAACTGTAGAGATTAGAGCTTCTCTCCTGCCCTCAGAATACGGAGAGTCAGTCGTCTTGAGAATTTTAAACCCAAAAAGCTTATTAGATTTAAAAACACTAGGGCTAAGAAATGATTTGTTTGCTTTATTTAAAAAAGAAATCAAAAAACCTAATGGAATGATTATTGTTACCGGACCCACCGGTTCGGGGAAAACTACTACTCTTTATTCTTTTTTAAGAGAAATTCATAAACCGGAAGTCAAAATTATTACCATTGAAGACCCTATTGAATACCATTTAAAAGGAATCTCCCAAACCCAAACTGACCCTAAATCGGGGTATGACTTTGCCACCGGCCTTAAATCAATTATGCGCCAAGACCCTGATGTAATTCTGGTGGGCGAAATAAGAGATTTGGAAACTTGCGAAATCGCCCTTCAAGCTGCTCTTACCGGCCATTTAGTCTTTACTACTCTACACACTAATGACGCTGCCGGTACTATAGCTAGATTGGTTAATTTGGGGGCTAAACCAGCCGATATCGGGCCAGCTATAAATATGGCGGTTGCCCAAAGGTTGGTCAGAAAAATTTGTCAAAAGTGCGGAAAATTAGTCAAACCGAGCTCTTCAGAATTAAAGAAAATAAAAAAGAGTTTAAAAAGAGTTTCCAAAGAAGTGGAAATCCTTAAAACTGGCAGGGCAATAAAAATCCCTAAAGCTCAGGGGTGTAAAAGCTGCAACTATACCGGTTATCGGGGGCGAATTGGTATCTTTGAGGCTTTTTTGGTTGATGACAAAATGGAAAAGTTTATCTTAAAGAACCCTTCCATCGCCGCTCTTAAAGAAGAAGCGGTAAAAAGAGGAATGGTCACAATGTATCAAGACGGTTTAGTTAAAGCGTTAGAAGGAATCACTACTATAGAGGAAGTGGAAAGGGTGGCCGCTGAATAATTCTAAAATAAAAACAGCCCCGGAGCTGGGGGCACCAAAGCGTAGGAACTTAAGTTTAGAATCTTTCTGAGGAGGAATCTCGCCTAAGCCAGATTGTCCATCAAGAGAAGAATCCCGCCCCCAGATCTAGGGCTGTTTTTAAACAAAGTTTATCTTATATTTTAACAGTTTATGCGTAATTTGTCAAGGGCTTTATTGGTTTTCTGCTTGGTTGTTTCAACCGGATTGTCGGTGATTATTTTTGTTTTTGCCGCAGAGAAAATAGACATTAATACTGCTCCTTTAGAAGATTTAGTTAAAATCGTTCACATAGGGGAAACGAGGGCGAGAGAGCTGATTTCTTTAAGGCCGTTTTCTTCCTTAGACGAACTTACCAAGATAAAAGGCATAAGCGAGGCGAGAGTTGAAGATATCAAAGAGCAGGGTTTAGCTTGGATAGAAAACGAAGAAAAAGAAGCGCCTAAATTAATAACTTATCCCGGAGGCGTTGTTGTAAATGAATTTCTTCCTTCTCCTGAAGGACTTGATACCGAAGAAGAATGGATTGAAATTTTTAATCAAAACGCTTTTGAAGTTGACCTTTCTGAATGGCGGGTTACCGACACGGTCGGTACTACTAAAACTTATATTTTCCCCGAAAAAACAATAATTAAAACCCTGGGTTTTTTAGTTCTCACCCGTCCTGTTACCAAAATTACCCTGAACAACAGCGGCGACGGATTAAAGCTTATCCAACCTGACGGAAACATAATTGACGCGGTCAGTTATAAAAAGGCTCCGCGGGGAGAATCTTACAACCGAACCGAATCTGGCTGGGCCTGGAGCGGGGTTTTAACTCCGGGGTCTGCCAATGTTGTTCCTTCTTTAATTCCGGAGTCGAGAGAAGCTGAATTTTCTGAAAAAGTAAAAGAAACTATTCCAGAAAAAGAAGCGAAAGAAAAACCTATAAAAGAGTTAGCGGCAATTGGCGAACAAACATCCAGAGAGCCTGCTGATTTCCCTTTTTGGGTTGCCTTGGGAGTAGCTTTTTTCTCTGGCATAATAATTTTATTACTTAAAGACCGAACAAAAAAGGTATATAATAAAACGGTATGAGCGGGCATTCTCATTGGGCCGGCATAAAACATAAAAAGGGATTAGCCGATGCTAAAAGAAGCAAGGCGTTTTCTAAAATGGCCAAAGAAATTACCGTTGCGGCTAAAGAAGGAAGTGACAATCCGGAGTTTAATTCTAAATTAAGACTAATCATTGAAAGAGCTAAAAGTCTTAACATGCCAGCCGAGAACATTGAAAGGGCTGTCAAACGAGGTACTGGCGAATTAGAGGGGGTTCAATTAGAATCGGTTGTTTTTGAGGCCTACGGCCCGGGCGGAATAGCTGTTATTATTGAAGGGATTACTGACAATAAAAACCGGACTTTAGGAGAAATCAAGCAGATTCTATACCAAAACGGCGGGAAATTAGTCGGCGAAGGTTCGGTAAAATGGCTCTTTGAAAGAAAGGGGACGATTACCGTTAATCCTCAAGGGAAAGACAAGGAAGAACTGGAAATAGCAGCTATTGAAGCGGGGGCGGAAGATATTTATTGGCACGACGGCGTATTAGATGTTTATACTAAGCCCGAAGAATTGGAAAAAGTCAAGAAAAACCTGGAAGATAAGAATATCGAGACCGAAACAACTTCTTTAGATTGGGTAGCCAAAGAGCAAATTAAGTTAGAAGAAAAAGATAAACAGGCTTGCCAAAAACTTTTCGAAGCCCTGGACGAAAACGATGCCGTCCAAGAAATATACTCCAATATAAAAATGTAGTAAAAAATCACCTTGATGATTGATGAGCCAGAGATGAAGCTAATGCTTCATTTCAATCTTCGATAAATATAAAATATTTATTTCGATGCCAAAAGAAGCAGTTACTAGGAAAAAAGCGGTTCGGGTGCTGGAAGAAACCGGCTGGGTTGTCTGGTACCCTCCAAAAATAAAGTTTAAACAAACTGACGTCTTTGGGGTTATTGACGTCTTAGCTTTAAAAGGACGGCAGAAAAAGTATATTCAACTAACCACCCTACCCAACGTTTCGGCCAAAAGAAAAAAGATAACAGGGTTCCTTAAGGAACACGAAGTGGAACTGACGGTAGAAATCTGGTGTTGGGACAAAAAACGGAAAGGGTTCAGGAAAGAAAAAGTAAACATAAATACGGTTTAGCCCTTGACAAGTTTTTTTCGATACGTATAATGACTCTGTAGAACCCACCAAGCACATAAGATAGTTTTATGTGTTCGGAAAGGTCGATATAAATTAAATAAAAATAAACGTCCCGCCGAAAGCGGGATAACCTATTATAAAAAACCATGATTTACGAAGATAAAGTTCTAACTCCTTTTATCTGCGAAACCGAAGAGCCAGAAGGAGAAAAAAGTGCTCCTGAAACTCCAGAAGGAGCTTCAGAAGGTGACGAAGAAAAAGCTGAGTAATTAAACCCCCCGTTACGGGGGGTTTAATTTAATATGCAAGCAGCTTCCAATAAAAGGGGGCTGTTTTTATTAACAAAGAGTGATAAAATAGGACTATGGTCGAGAGAAAAAGATACCTAAAAATCTTTCAAAAAAAGAAAGGAGGGAGGGTTTTACCCGGGCTAAAGGTTTTATTTTTTATTTTTTTAGTTTTCTTATTAGGAGGAGCTTTTTTGTTTATTTATTATGCTAAAGATCTGCCCCGGCCGGAAAAATTTACTGAAAGACCCTTCCCTCAATCCACTAAAATCTATGACCGTTCTGGTGAGCATCTTTTATACGAAATTTATGGGGAAGAAAAAAGAACCCTGGTTTCTTTAGACGTAATCCCCGACTACTTAGAAAAAGCCGTTATCGCTGTTGAGGATGCCGATTTTTATCATCATTTCGGGGTAGATTTTAAGGGAATAGTCAGAGCGGTCCTGGCCGACTTACAATTATTGCAACCAGCTTATGGCGGTTCTACCATTCCTCAACAATTAATTCGTTCAGCTTTTTTAACCACTGAAAAAACAGCTGAAAGAAAAATAAGAGAAATAGTCCTTTCTTTAGAGTTAGACCGTCGTTATGCTAAAGAGCAAATTTTAGAGTGGTATCTAAACCAAGTTCCTTTTGGCTCTAATTGTTACGGAGTGGAAGCGGCTAGCCAGACCTATTTTAAAAAATCAGTTTCTGAGGCCTCTTTAGAGGAAGCCGCTGTTCTGGCCGCTTTGATTAAAGCTCCCAGCCATCTTTCTCCTTATGGAAGTTATAAAATAGAACTTTTGGAAAGGAAAAATTATGTTTTAGACCGAATGGCCAAGGAAAATTTTATTAGCCAAACTGAAGCAAACGAAGCTAAAGAAGAAGAAATTGAGTTTGCTAAAATTTTACAACCTATTGAGGCCCCTCATTTTACTCTCTGGGTGAAAGAGCTTTTAGAAGAAAAGTACAGCGATATTTTCTTAATGGAAAAGGGGTTAAAAGTTTATACTTCTTTAGATTGGGAACTGCAAAAGTTAGCTGAAAAAGTAGTTGAAGAAGGAGCAGAAACAAACCACCTTTATTATAACGCTCACAATGCTGCTTTAGTGGCCCTAGACCCTAAAACTGGTGAAATTTTAGCTTTAGTAGGTTCAAAAGATTACTTTGATAGCCCCTATCCCGAAGATTGTTCGTCTGGAGCTAATTGCTTGTTTGACCCTCAGTTTAATGCGGTTGTCGGCACTAAAGACAATCCTGGTCGTCAACCGGGCTCGGCTTTTAAACCTTTTGTTTATGCTACTGCTTTTAACAAGGGCTATAGCGACCAAACTGTGATTGTTGACGAAGAAACTAATTTTGGGCTCTGGGGGGGGAAAGAGTATATTCCTCAAAATTACGACGGTCTCTTCCGGGGACCGGTTACTTTAAGACAAGCTCTGGCTCAATCGATTAACGTTCCTTCGGTAAAAGTTCTTCTTAATTTCGCCGGTTTACCCGACAGCATTGAAACTGCTGAAAAATTAGGAATCACTACTTTAAAACCGCCTTTCGGACCTTCGATTGTTTTAGGAGGCTGGGAAGTAAAATTGCTGGAAATGGTTTCAGCTTACGGAGTTTTTGCCACCGAAGGTCTAAAAGTTCCTCCGATAGCAATTTTAAAAATTGAGGACCAAAAAGGCAATATTATTGAAATAAACGAAAAAAGTTTAAAAAGGGTGCTCCCCAGCCAAACTTGTCAGTTGATTAATGATATTTTATCTGACAATGAGGCCAGAGCTCCTATGTTTGGAACTAGATCAGCTTTATTTTTTGAAGAACACCGGGTAGCCGCTAAAACCGGGACTACTCAGGATTTTAGAGATGCTTGGGCGATAGGATACACCTCTTCTTTAGTTACTGGAGTTTGGGTAGGGAATAACAATAATGCTTCTATGGCAAAAAAACCGGCAGTTACTTTGGCCGGTCCCATCTTCCACAATTTTATGAAAGAAGCTTTGGAGTCAATGAAGTTTACTTCTTTGAGTTCGCCTTAATCTCCAACCCTTCGTTCGGCTTTGCCTCGCTCGGGTAAAAGATTAACTGGCCTTAATCGGCATCACTACGTAAAGATAATTCTCTTCTCCTGAAGCGGGTTTAATGATAACAGGACTTTCCTCTGAGACTAACTCCAGAGCCACTTCTGGAGTTTTAATTTCGGCTAATCCTTCGGTTAAAAAACGATGGTTAAAAGCGGCTTGAACTTCTTTACCTTTAATTTTAGCTGGAAAGAAACTTTTATATTCTCCTAAGTCCGGACTTTGGCTAAGAACATAAATCTTTTTTTCTTTAGGGTCTATTTTTATTTTAACCTCACTAACCTTCCCACTAAAAATACTAGCTGCTTTAATTTGGTTTAAAAGTTCGTTTTGAGAGCAAATAACTTGAGTTTCGTATTTTTTAGGAACAATCTCTTGATAGTTTGGGTACTCACCCTCAATTAATTTTGAACTAAGTTGAACCTGAGGATGATTTACTTCTGGCATCATCGATTCAAAAAGAATTTGGTTAGAAGAAAAATAAATTTGGATATCTCCTCGTTTTTCACCAAAAATATTTATAATTTCTCTGGCGGTTTGTTGAGGTAAAATTAAAGAATATTCTTGCAAGAGAGACGATTTTAGAAAAAGTTTTTTTTCTCCCAAACGGAAACTGTCGGTAGCCACCATTTTTATTAGGTCTTTTTGGAAAGAAAAGTAAACTCCTGAAACCTCAGGTCGAGCTATTGAAGGAGAAGCAACGTTCACCACTTGAGACAGGGCTCGGCAGAAAAGGGAAGCTGGAAGAGAGATTTGCTCTCCTTCTTTTAAGTAGGGAATAATAGGAAACTCCGAAGAGGAAAATCCTTTAATTTCAGTTTTATAATTTTCGCAAGAGATTAGAAGGTCAGTGTTTTTAGCCTCTAAATTAATCGGCTTCTCTGGTAAAAGGTTTATTAAATTAGAAAAAATTCGAGTGGGGATAACTATTTCTCCTTCTTTAGTTAATTTTATTAAGGCCCACCATTTTATTCCTATTTCTAAATTGGTACTTTCTAAACTAAGGAAATTCTTTTTACTTTTTAAAAGAATATTTTGAAGAATTGGTAAAGAAGGAGTTTTTTGAGAAATCCTTTCTACAATTTTAAGGCCTTCTTTTAATATTTTTTGTAATATTATTATTTTCATTATTGTTATTATAATAAATTATTTTTTATTTTTAAAAGAGATTAGGTTTTAATATCTTGAGGAATAGCTGTGAATTGAAAAAGTATAAAAAAGGGGAATTAATCCTTTTAAAACTTTTCCTCAATTTAGACACTTAGAATTCGCTGCTTTATTAAGTTAATTTCCTCAGCAAAATTTTCGTTTTTTTCCACCTCGCCAGCAATTTTTTCATAAGCATGAATGGCGGTGGTATGATCCTTCCCTCCAAACTTCCTTCCGATAAAAGGAAAAGAGCCTTTTAGTTCCTCTCTTAATAAATACATAGCTATTTGACGAGGTCTAACAATTTCTTTTTTCCGCGAAAGAGAAATAATTTCTTTCTCTTTTAAGTCATAAAACTGAGCCACCGATTCAATTATTTTCTTGGCGGTAACTGCTTTATTCGGGGCAGCAATTAAATTTTTCAATAAGGATTTAGCAGTTTCTAAATTAGGAGTTGTTCCTTGAAGTTTCTGGTAGGCTATCAGTCGATTGAGAGCTCCTTCTAGTTCTCTAACGTTCCTCTGGACATTAGAGGCAACGTAATTCAAAATTTCTTCTGGGAGTTCGGTTTTTCTTTCCAACCCCTTAGCTTTTAAGATAGCTACTCTGGTTTCATAGTCAGGATAACTAATATCAGCTATCATTCCTCCTTCAAACCTGGAACGTAACCTTTCAGCTAAAGCCGGGATGGCTTTGGGCGGTCGGTCAGAAGAAAGGATTATTTGCTTATTTTTTTCGTATAAAGAATTGAAAGTGTGGAAAAACTCTTCCTGAGTTTTTTCCTTACCAGCTAAAAATTGGACGTCGTCAATTATTAAAACATCAATTGTTTGATATCTAGAACGGAAACTCTCTACTTCGCGATTTCTAATTGAAGAAACTACCCCGGAGGTAAATTGTTCTGAAGGGATATACTTAACTTTTTTTTGGGGAAAGCTCTTAATTGTTTCGTTGCCGGTAGCTTGCAAAAGATGGGTCTTTCCTAATCCTACTCCTCCGTAAATAAATAAAGGATTGTAAACCTGGCCCGGGTTTTTAGCTGCTGCCCAACTAGCAGCTTGAGCCAGTTCATTGAAGGGGGCAATAATAAAGCTTTCAAAAGTATATCGGGGATTTAAATTTGTGTCTTTATCAACCTCAAATTCCTGAAATTCCAATTGGCCGGTTTCTAAAAAAGGGACTGAGGCTTTTTTAGTGACTTTCAAGCTAGATTTTCTAACCTCATATTCCACGTCCTTAATATCTTCGTCCAAACTATGAAGGATTTTTAAAATAGTTTTTCCATATTTTTGTTCCAGCCACTCTTTGGCAAAAGAATTAGGAACTAAAATTAAAACTTCCCCTTCTTTTTGGGAATTTATTTCTGTTCCTTTAAACCAGGTAGCGAAATTGGCCGGGGAAATGTTCAGTTGGATTTGGGCCAGGACCGCTTGCCAGAGCTCTTCTTTTTCCATAGTAGCGAAACAATTAAACACCTTTATTATTATAGCACAAGTCAATAAACAGTAAATCCCTTTAAAAATATCGTGAACTGTTAATATCCTGGGGAGAAGTTGGGGATTGCCCATAAATAAAATTTTTGTTACTATAAAATAGTCGATGAAATTTGCCCTCTTCGGGGTTTATCTTTATTTCTATCTTCGCCGCGTCTAACGCGGCTCAATATATGAGCATTACCTATCAACCCAAAAAACGAAAAAGAAAAAAAACACACGGTTTTAGAAAAAGAAAAAAGACTAAAGGAGGAAAACGAGTTTTAGCTAAAAGGAGAAGAAAAAAAAGATGGCAGTTGACAAAGGTTTAAAGAAAAAAGACTTTGAAAATGTTTTTAAAAAAGGAAAGAAATTCAAAGAAGGTTTTTTAATGCTGTTGGTGGCTGAAAATGAAGAATCGCAACCTCGCTTCGGGTTTGTTGTTTCTCGGAAAATCTCAAAAAAAGCTGCAGTACGCAACAAAATAAAAAGAAGAATAAGAGCTTTGATTAAAACCAAATTGAAAACAATAAAAAAAGGATTAGATATAATTATTGTAGCCCTCCCCGGGTTAGAAACAAAGAGCTTTAAAGAAACCGAAGAAATAATCGATACTTTACTTAAGAAAACCAAACGCTTAATGAATTAAAAATTTACCTCAATGTTTAATGAATCAATTTTAAAAATTATTAAATTTTACCAAAAGTTTATTTCGCCCAGTTTAGGATTTAATTGCCGTTTTTATCCAACCTGTTCAGAATATACCTATCAAACGATAAAAAAATACGGCCTATTAAAAGGAAGCTGGAAGGGAATGAAAAGGGTTTTTAGGTGTAATCCTTGGAACCCTGGCGGAATAGATCTTCCTTGATAAAAACATGGACATACTAATCAACGCTTTTAATACAATTTTATATCAGCCGCTGTTTAATGCCTTGATTTTACTGTATGAATATCTGCCGGGCCACGACTTTGGAGTGGCGGTGATTGTTTTAACTGTTTTGATTAGATTAATCCTCTATCCTTTAATGGTAAAATCAATAAAATCCCAGAGAGTATTGACCGAGTTACAACCCAAAATTCAAGAAATTCAAAATAAACACAAAGACAATAAAGAGAAACAGGCCAAGGAAATGATGGAACTGTACCAGAGAGAAAAAATCAATCCTTTCGGTGGCTGTCTGCCTCTTTTAATTCAACTGCCGATTTTGATTGCTCTCTACCGAGTTTTTTGGAAAGGATTTCAACCAGAAACAATGAACCTGCTTTACGGTTTTGTCCATCACCCCGGGACTATTGATCCTTATTTTTTAGGATTAATAAATCTTAGTCAGGCCAGTCTGATTTTAGCGTTAGTAGCCGGTGTTGCTCAATTTTTTCAGTCCAAAATGATGATACCCAAAGACAGAAAAACAGCTGGTGCTGATAAGACAGCCCAATTTTCCGAAATGATGCAAAAACAAATGCTTTATCTTTTCCCGATTTTCACCGTTTTTATTCTTTGGCGATTGCCAGCCGCCATCGCCGTTTACTGGATAATAACTGCCCTATTTTCAATTGGACAGCAGCATCTAATTTTAAAGAAGTCCACTTATGCTCAGCCGGAATGATATTAAAAAAATAAAAACAATAACGGAGGAATTCTTCCAAAAGATGACCTTAGAAGTTGAGGTGGAAGTTTTGCCGCCAAAGGATTCAACCGTCCCCATCAACTTAAAATTGGACGAACCCCGGATTTTAATTGGCGAGGGAGGAAAGACCTTAGCTGAGACTCAACATCTCCTGAAAGCAATATTAAAAAGAAAAATCTCAGAGCCTTTTTTTATTGACCTTGATATTTTGGGGTACAAAAAAAAGAAAACAGAGTATTTAAAAGAATTAGCTTGTTCTCTGGCTGATGAAGTAGCTCTCACCAAAAAAGAAAAACAGCTGGCACCAATGCCAGCTTACGAGAGAAGGATTATTCATTTAGAATTAGCTGAGCGTCCAGATATTACTACTGAGAGCATCGGCCAAGAGCCAGTAAGGAGTGTGGTAATCAGGCCTTATCCTTAAAGTTATTTTCTAGCCCTGACGATAAAAGAAGTTAAGCAATCAGTCCTCCCCAGCCAGCCACATTGACCAATAGGGTGTGGTCTAAAGTCGGGGTTACTGACGGTTTCAACCTGACACCTGCCTTGATAATCTTCATGCTCAAACAGTAAGACTATATAGTGACCATCCATTTCCATTGAGGTAAACTTATCATTGCATCCCGAACTGCAACCGTCAGCACAGTAAGTTAAAGGATCTACATTGCTGACTGATCGGCCATCACCAAAAATTTGTGGTGGCTTTTTTGATTCACAATCTGCCCCTTCATCATGCATGGCATAGTTTTTATTCTCGTAAAATCTTACCCCGGCACCAATTATTTGTTCTGTGCCGTCTTCTTTATATCTTGGTTCTTGATAAACCGTAATTGAAGAAACATAAAACGTCATATTAACCTGGCCGGTGCTTGTGATATTACTAATCGGATAACATTGGCCATAGCCAACAGCGTTAACAACGGTGTCAAAATCAAATATGGCGGCTCTTCCTTGATGATTTTCATGTTCGTGCAAAGCTACACCGTATCTAATCTGATATTTTCCTAAGGAAGCGTCATAGTCCCCGCCGATTAATTTTATCGCTTGGGTTCTGTTATCAAAATCGGGCAAAGTATCTGAGCTGGCTTGATAAATTTTAGGTTCGTCAGAACAGTCATCTTCGGCATAAAGATAAACTCCAGGAATATGCCAATCCAATTTAATTGAGCGGTGGTCAGTACTGCTGCTGAAATCTTCACAGTGAGTAATTCCTTCTATATACTCTGATTCTTCATAATCAAGTAAGTAAGGAGTTCCACTAAAATCTTCCTCAGGAAAAATTTCTACGGTTAGTTCTTCCGGGCCACAAAGAAATTCAACTGATTCAATTTGGTATTCGCCATCGCTTCCCCAGTCAAGAACGATTTCCCCTTCCCTCTCTTTTTTAAATACTGGGAGATTTTGAAAAACTTTCATTGAATTGATTTCTTTATCTTCGTCAATCGCAGTTTCTCCACAGTTGTCAGTGTTTGAGTAAATTCTGACTCCGCTTTCAGTCGGGGTAAGCGGCGGTTTTTCAGGAAGGATAAGTTGAGGGTTGATAGTGTTTAAAATTAAAAAAGAAGAAAGGAGAATAATTACCCCCAGGAAGCCGGAAGTAATTTGGTCTTTAGCGTCACTCATCGCCGCCGCCGCCCCTGCTGAAGTTAAATAACGTATTCCGCCGAGGACTATTGCCCCAAAAGCTAAAACGCCAGCGATTATTATTGAAAAAGTAAAAAAGTATCTGATAAAATCAGGCAGAGCAGTTTTAACGGTCGTTGGTGTTTCTACCCCGGGCAGAGACGGATATTCAATCTCTAATCCCCTCTCCGCTGCCAGGCAAAAACCAGCTATAAAAACTGAAGAAAGAAGAAATATTAACAACGCTTTTCTCATTGTTTTAGAAATAACAACAATAATAATTGTTTGGGTAGCATCCTTCTTCTTTGCCTACGTTAAACCATTCTTTTATCAATCCCCACAGAAATTTTCCTGCGGATAAGATTGTTTCCCAAACTATCTGTAAAAAAATTAAAGGTTTCCGCCACCAAGGCGCTTCTTCCATTTCTCCCCAAAGTTCTTTGATTTTCTCCCATTCGTTGACAATTTGAAAAGATAAACAGAGAAGCTGGTCATCTTCTAAAAGGTCCGCATCCGAGACGGTTCTGCAGCTTAAAAGATGTTTCCCGGCCAATTCGCCCTCCATTACCTTTTGATATTCATCAGCTGGTATCCAGCATTGAGCCAGTTCGCAGCGAGAAAAATCAAGCTGCTCTAAGATATACGACTTTTTGAACTTAAAATTTTCTGGCAAATCCTTTAATTCTCCTTCGTCAAAATACTTTTCATCAATATCGTTTTTCAGTCCTTCTTGAGCGTTTTCAATGTAGTCATAGCCATCAATGACTGGTCGGAAAAAATAGTTATAGCATCCCGGTCGTCCTCTATATGCCCCGCAACGAAAAACATAACATTTTGTCTGGCAACTTAGAGGACAGTATTTACAGGTTACGGTATCTGCTGGGAAAAGAAGGTCAGGAGCAAAGGTGGTTTCCCAGCAATAACTTTCATTAGCTAAGAATTGAGCGCAAGTTTCGCATCGGCTAACGTCTTCTTGGCAGTCAGTTTTAGCGCCAATAATACTAGGCGGTTGAGGGCCGCTGGCGCATAGACCCGGCGGACCTTCAATTAGCTCCCAATCAGGACCAGGAGGTTCAAGAAGATCAGGAATCTGAAAATATTTATAACATCTGGTAGCGCATATATTTCCGCATTCCCAATCAGCAATGGCCGGGATTCCCTTTTCTGAATTACCGTGAAGTATCTCTTCGGTTTTTTCTACCATTATTTGACCATTTTCAATCATGCCGCTAAATTCGGCCAGCATTTTGGAAGCCAAAATCGCGCTTCTGTCAATTACTTCTCCAATCGGGATTTCTTTTCCGCAAAGCCATTCTCCGGTTCCTTCTAAAGGAAGACAGGATTTATTAGTAACTATTTCTGTTCCGAACTGACAATCAATTGGGCAATTAGTACAATAAGTTTGTCCTTCTTTTTCTACTACCTCACAATCCGGATAAGGGCAGCTCATTGCGGCGGCAACCTCTTCTCTTTCTCCATTGTATAAAAAATCAGGAACTAAAGAAAGAGAAAAAGCCAGAATAAGAATTGTGGCGATTTGTTTTTTAAACTTTACCATAAAAGTTTATGACAATAGAAAATAGCTGGATCATGGCTGGTCTCAGTTTCGCCCGGAAGTTTAAGGCCGGTTTCGATCTCTTCCCATTCGGGGACCTTTTCTATTACTATGCCGGAAATAAACTCAGGGACTCTGGCTTGATCAATGCTAATAGGGTCTTCGGCGCATTCTTGCATTATGTCTCCGGCTTCCACCACCCAAGATAAATCTTTTTCAAAATCGCTGATGATTTTCGAATTGGTTACTACTTCGGTTAATTTATTAGCAATTAAATCCTGCCAGGCCGCATCCTTTTCTGGCTCTTCCATATTTAAAAGTTGGCGGAAGAGCTCTTCAATATGGCTATCAGCTAAAATTGTATTAAGATTGCCTTCATCCTCAAATAAAATTTTTAAAACTTCTCTTTCTTTTAGCAATCTTTTTAGTCTGTCGTCGTCGCCCATCAAAACATCACCTAAAAACTCTTCGTTTCCCTTCATTATTTTTTCCAGATTCTCATCTTTTCTTAAAAACAAAATTAGTTTTTCCCTTGTTTCTTCCTCGCTAATTATTTTTGCGCTGATTTCATACGCTAAAAGTTCAAGGGAGGGATAAGAAGCGATTCTCAGCCCGTTACTGTTGGGTTCTTTGGGAGTACCGTAAATTGGATTTCCATCCTGGTCTGCTCCGTTAATAAAATCTTTTTTCTGCTCTTCTTTAACATCGCTCGATAAATTATTCAGCCAGTTTTCGTAATCTGAACCTCTTCCCTGAGGATTTATTCTTTCCATTGAGGTTGCCGGGTTTTTTTCGCCGGCAAACCAGCCGGTCTGGCAATTAACTCTTTCCACCAGATTGCCAAACTGGTCATAAAGTTCCAAGATTTCACCGTCATTATTTAAATTTCCGCTAAAAATTGAGCCAGCTGGTAAATTAGTAGCCGATTCATCGTTCTCTAAAAGATAAAAACCCTGGGCGGGAATTTGGCCGGAGAGAGGAATCTCGGGACTGCCGTCAGCCGCTTTTAGCTGCCAGCCATCAAGCGAAATTCCGCCGTTAGTATTGTTATACAATTCTAACCATTCTTGGTTTTCATCGGCTATTGTTCCCATCCAGGCAATTTCGTTAATGGCCACTTCGTTTTCCAAAAGACCTAAAATTCTAGCCATTGTCTTGACTAAGTTTTGGTTGTCAAGAAGCAGTGCGCGGTATGGCCACTCGTTAATAAGATAAGTCATTACTTCTTTAATTTTTAAGATATTTTTCAGTTTGTCTTTATCTATTTGGCTGTAACCCGGCTCTTGGTAGAGCAAAAGATTTTTGATTAAAGTTTTAGTGTTGCCAACTGACAATAACAGGTCAAGATTATCAGACTTTCTCATCTTTTCAGTCAAAGGGAAAAACCCCATTTTGACCTGAAACTCAATCAGGGCCTCTTTAATTTGCTCAATTAAATCTTGAATAATTAAATCAGTATAATTACAGATTGTCTTCTTGTCTTCAGGATAACGACAAATACTGCCCAGGCATTCTTCGCACTTACATTCCTGAAAGTATTCACAACAAAGCCCCGGACAAAAATTCTTCCAGCCGTCCATTCCTAATCCTTCGCAACAATCATAAGGCCCGCAACTCCCCCAGCAGCCCTCATTTTGGGTGCCTTGGCAACAAGTCCCTTCGCAATTTTCCCATTGCCACCAAGGCCAGACTCCTCCTTCATCACAAATATCAGCGCAAGTTACCCAGTTTGAACAAACATTATTGCAGCAATCTTCACAGCAGTTGTCGCAGGTATAGTACCGGCTTAATTCTTCTACCGGCTCTTTTAATTTTTCCGCTTTTACCTTAATAGCAGCAGAAAGTTCCTTGATGCAGTCCAAACGGTCATGGTTGGTGAGAAGACCAACAGCATCACCACTAGGATTAATCCCGTCTGTGTCAAAATCGTAACAGTCAATCGGCTTAAATCCCGAAGGATAGGTGGGGCTTCGCCTCCCCCAGAGATTTTCAATTAAACCTCCCAAGGGAATTTCCAAGTAATTGGTAGCGCCAATTTTAGGCAAACTAACCACTAAATTGCTCAAGGGTACGTGTGGCAAAGAAACATTAAAGGCGGTTAATTGAGGATTTATCATATTAAGAAGAACGAAGGTAAAAATTAAAATAGCTAACCCCAAAAAGCCGGACGTAATTTGAGAAACAGCATCCTTTTGGACGGCAGGAGAGCCACCTGAAGTTAAATAGCGGAAGCCGCCATAGACAAAAGAGCCGAAAGCCAAAAGGCCGGCCAAAAATAAACCCAAATGAAAAACATACCTTATGTAATCGGGCAGGGCCTCTTTGGTGGTAGTGGGGGTTTTAACTCCGGGAAGTTCTGGATAAGTTACCTCTAAAGGTTTTTGGGCTAAAATAAAAGATGCTCCTAAAAAAAGAAAAAGGAGCAAAAATAAAACTAATAATTTGACTTGGCTGTTTTTCAGCATTTCTTAATTTCTCATTTAACTTGTTAGCTCGTAATAAGCAGCTAAACTCCAGAAAGGAAAAGCGCCAACAAAAGGAGCGACTTCTCCCAAAATAGGGGTCAAAAATTTTTTATATTTTCCCCGGAAAAGCTTCTTTAATCCTTTTTCTGTTCTTTGTTTTGCTCTTTCCGGTACTTCCACTCTGCCTGACCTAAACCATATCCATCCGCCAATAAAAACAATACCGGCGCCGTCAGAAATCCAGGAAGGAATTTCCCCAACTCCAAAAAAAATATCCAAGAGAAGACAAATTACGCCAAAAATATCAATAAAAATCGCGATAATCAGCATAATCACTCCAGGACGAGTCAGGGCAGAAAATTTATTAGTTGCTTCATCTGGCGCCTTTTCTTCAGTTCCTGGTGTCGGTGCTCCCGGGAGAGGTCTTTTTTGAACTGCCCTGCCCACTCTTTTTCCTATTTCCCCTGCCTTCTGAACTCCTTTAGCTGCTTTTACTCCCCTGCCAGCTGCTGCTAATCCCTTAGCAGCGCCAGCCGCAATTACTGGTAAAGCCATAGATTTTTATTAAACTGGTAATCCTTTAGCTTTTTTAATTCTTAAAACTTCTTCCGGGGCGGTAGTGATAATTTGGTCTTCAGTGTAAGAAGCCACCACCTTTATAGCCACATGTTTCTGGCCAGCGAAGAACATTCCTTCACCGACTTCAGCTTCTAATAAAAGATACTTTTCTTCTTCAGTCAAATTAAAAGTTTTTTGGACCACATCCATGGTAGCCGGACTCTGTTTCATCAAAAGCTGTAGAGAGGAATTGGTAATAATTGGTTTGCCGTAATCTGACTTCATAAAATCAATCACATCTTGAGTGATGGTAGTTACCCCCAACCAGTATTTCCTGGCCCGTTTAGCTATTCCGTATAGAAAAGAAGCGCCGTCTGAGGTCTGCATTATCCACCAGGCCTCATCCACCACTAAAATTCTTTTTTTTAATTCCGACCTAACTTTGTTCCAGATGTATCTCATAACAATAAACATAGCTATAGGCCGTAGTTCGTCTTCCATGTCTCTGATGCCGAAAGATACAAAAGGTTTGTCCATGGAGATATTGGTGGGTTGGTTGAAAAATTCTGCGAAAGTTCCTTTGGTAAACTTTCTTACCCTTCTGACTAAAGATTCTGCTCCTTCCAGCCCTTCTAAAACCGCTTCAAAATCAGACATTAAAGGAATTTTCTCTTCCCATGTTTGAGGGTCAGTTTCGGGAGTAATGTCTCGGGCTCCGTAAGTTTCGGTTAAAGCTCTATCGATAATGGCATCTTCTTCCGGGGTAAGGCCGCCCAACATAATTCTCAGTAGCCCTACCAGATTAATGACGTTTGTTCTTAAAACATCAGCCGGTTTTTCGTCTGGTCTAGGAGTTGGTAAATCAAAAGGATTGATATGGTTGGGACTGGCCAGAGAAATATTAAAGAAAGAGCCGCCAACGGCGTCGGCCAAAAATTTATATTCGTTTTCAGGATCAATGACAATAGTGTCTACCCCCAGCATTAAAGAACGTAAAATTTCTAATTTTACCGCATAAGATTTACCGCTACCGGCTTTGGCGAAAACAACGCTATTGGCATTCTCCAAAGAGAATCTGTCAAATAAAATTAAAGAATTGTTGTGTTGATTTATACCGTATAAAATTCCCTCATTAGAACTTAAATCAAAAGAAACGAAAGGAAAAATAGAAGACAAAGGGTCGGTATTCATTGAGGTGTGGACTTGAAGCTGGTCCAAGCCATAAGGACAAGTACAATTGAATCCTTCCTTCTGTTGATAAAGAGCAGGTTTTATATAAATTAATCTTGATTCTAAAATTGACCTTAAAGTGTTTTCAATTTCTTCTAATTCCCGGGTTTTATTAGCGTAGACAGTTAAATAAAGACCAAACTTGAACATCCTTTCTTGGGCAGTCTGCAATCTGTCTCTTAAGGCTTCTAAGTCTTGGTAAGCGATTTCCAGGGCGGGATCACGGATGAAACCTTTTTCCTCCCTTTCTATGATTTCAGCTTGAACTTCAGTTACTTTCTTCCTTAATTGTTTTAAAACCGTTCCGGTTTCTACTGGATGGACGTGTAGACCAATATCCATAGGAGTGTCTAAGTTAATAACCGGAGAAAACCAAGCCGTGCTTAGGTATCTAGGGTAAGAAAAAATAAAGAAAGATCTAGCCAATCTCTTGCCTAATTTTAAGTGGTCAGCCGCTAAAGAAATAGAAGAGGGAGCAATAATGTCTTTTGCTTCAATGGCCGGGATGGCAAAAATTTTTTCCGGTATTTCTCTTTCTTTTTTTAAAAAAGGTAATTTTATTTTCATTTTAATGAATTAATTCTGAAGGGATTTCTGGATAATAACCGACTTCAGCTTCTTCAGGATGATACAAGCTCCAGAAAAGCTCAATTAATTCAGAAGTATTTAAAGGAACACATTGGAGACCACACCTTCTTAATCCCAGAGCCACAAACTCCATTCTTTGCCAGAGCTGAGATTTGGCCCGATGAAACCGGTCCTCATTAAAAGTAGTACCAGGCCTTCCCCCAAAAAAACCTTTAGCCTGTTTCATACCTGGGATTTCTACTAAAGTGAAAGGGACAACTACAAAAAAGTTTTTAGACATAATCGCCCCGCCGGCAATCAGCTCTTTAACAAATTTTTGGTATTCAGTAGTTTGCACCTTAAGAAGTTCATTTTCTTGTTGGGTTTCCAGCTCTTTTAATTTATCAAGGTAACCCGTGATATTTAATTTTCGGGACTGGACCGCAATTTCTAAAGAAAAATCTAAAGAATTCAAAAAATTCTGGAACTGATAAATAATAGCCTTTTGCTCATCTTCCGACTTTAAAGCAAAATTAAGAGAAGAAACCATTAGTACTCCTCTGAGGGCTTTATTTTTCAGAACAATTACTCCTTCTCTTATCTGGTCAATTTCTAAAAATTGTTGAGTAGAGGCCTGAGCCATATTTTACTTAGTTTTTGTTTCAATTTGAGTACTTAGTTTTTTTAACCGACTTTTTTCCGCAATTTTTAATGGCAGTTCATCTTCTTTTTCTTCTTCCTTCTTCACCACCTCTTTTTTAAAAAATTTTATTGGGGCTTCTCCTTTTTTCCAAATATACATTTTCGGGCCGATAAAAAATTTTAAGAAATTTCCGAAAAGAACCGGCAAACTTCTACCGCCAATTTTAAAAAAGGCAAGGGAGATTCCTCCTCCTCCCAAGACCACGCAGCCAATTAAAAAAATAGAAAAAGGGACGGTAAAGTAAAGAATAAAACAGATAGCGCCAGCTATCCCGATAAACATAAATTGCTTGAAAGTGAGAGGGCCAATTATTTTTGCCTCGTGCTCAATAAATTGTGGGACAGTAAATCTCATAATTATTCAACAGGTTCCCGATAAACATCTTTTTTAGGCGGGGATTTAGGTTCTTCTTTTTTTTTGGATGGGGTGGTAGCTTCTTCAGTTGTCTCTTCGACTCCAGTAATCGGCCTAGAGGGCGGAGTAATTTCTGTTTTGTAAAGTTTTTCCAGAACTGCTTTCAAGGGATAAAAGATAAAACGATTAATTTCTTGAGCTACTTTTTTAGCTGTTTCTTTTTCAAGCCCCACCTTTTTTTCTAAATCTTCCTGGAATTCGTCTGGTGGTAAAACCCCCAGCAAGACCTTACCCGTAGAACGGGCCACTTCGGTAATTTGTTTGTCTTTAACTTCGTTTTTTTCACAAACATCATAAATATAGTCAGCCGTTTCTATTGCGAAAAGCGCCTCTTTTAGTTCCGAAGGAAGAGTATTATATAATTTCCATAATTGATCTCTGTTGTAGCCTTTTAGCACAGCTTCTAACTTATTTTACAATTTACTCTTTTTGACTTTTTTCTCCTTTTCTTTCATTGCTTTTATTCTTTTTTCTGCCTTTTCTCTTTCTTCCTCTACTTCTAAGAAGGGCTCAATAGCTTCTCTATAAAGTTCAGATAAATGAATTTTTATGCTTTCAACAGCTTCTCTGGCTGGTTCAATTTCAGCTTCTTTAGCTTCTATTTCTTCCCGTTGTCTTTCCGCCTCATTTCTCTTCTTGTATAGTATAGCCAGGTTTTCTCTGGCCCTGGTTAGGGCATCTCCAGATAATCGACCAGAATTAATCTGTTCGTTAGTTTTGCTTAAACTTTCTCTTAAAGAAGCTAAGTTCTCTCCCCATTCGTTGATGGCTGTCTCTAAACTATTAATTGTAGCTTCTTGTTCTTTAATTTCCGAAATTAACTTTTCTCCTTCTTCTATTGAGCCTTGGAGCTTTGAAGGCATTCCTTTTTCTGCTTTGGGCCAGCTCTTGATTATTTCTTCTCTTTCTGCTTCTTCCCTCATTCTTTCTTCTGCTGATTCTACTTTTGGTGGCACCCAGCCAGCTTGTCTCATTGCTTCCAATTCCTCTTCGGGTATTTCCTCCCCACGGAAATCGGGCGGTACTACACCAAGGCCCTTTTCTACTAATGGCTCCGGGAAAGTTTTATATAAGTCCCGAGGATTCCGTACCCAACCTTCGGAGCGGAATCTTGGGTTATAAGCTGCTCCAGTTTTGGGGTCCCAGTAGCGTGGATATTCTTTTATGAACTTCTCTTCGGCTTCTTTCTTTTCACCTTCAGTCAAATCATCCCATTTAGCTTTGTTCTTTGATTTAGCATAATCTGCTACATGGTCTTCCCAAATTTTCTTCATTGTTCCTAAAGTAGTCAGCCGGCCTTCTTTAACTTTATCATCTATGTGTCTAAAAGCGCTTAATCCGCCGTCCTTCATTAAAGTTTTAACAACGTCTTTATTGGCAACCACATCTTTTTCCCAGTTAGTAATATGCTGGCCCCTGGCTTCTCTGGTTGCTTTAGCTATGGCGGTTGCTGCAGTCATATCCTTGCCATAATTATCCTTTTCATAATTAAACCCAACTCCTTTTTTCCCAGCTAAGGCTGCTGCCAATCTTGGGTCCCTTCTGGTAATATCATTTCCTAATCCCGCTCGATAGGCTGTTCTTAATAAATCCTCAGTTTCTTTCAAGAATTTCGGATTTTCAAGAAGAATCTCATCATCGGCATCTTCAGCTATTCCATATCGTTTTTTCATACCCTTGAAATAATCTTGGGAATCCCCCCTCTTAGTTATTTGCAATAATGCAGCTGTTGCCTTCTTCCCAGGGTAATAGCCTGCCCCTATTTCTTGCCCAATGGTGTATGAAGAACCAGTAATTGCACCCATATCTTTTTCAATGTCCTCTCGCCACTCACCGTATCTTCTTAAAGCAGATACTGGCCCCACATGCCTGACAAGAGGCACCTTTCTTAATTTGCCAGATACCCAACCAGCTGCTTCTTTTGTTTTTAATCCTTTTTCTAATCGCGGCAGCACTTCTTTTCTAAGTGGAGTCAAGCCGCCTTTGAGGGCTGCTTTGCCTAAAGCCGGACCTTGAGTCTTGGCCCAATTGACAACAAAACTGGCTCCCATGGCTGAAGTAGAAGTGGCAGTGAAAAAACCGATCAGCAGGAAAGCTAAAACTACGCCGTAAGGCAAAAGATTGTTAATAAACTCAACAACCGGGATAGTAAGCCAGCCCCAAGCTAAATCAGGAGGAGCGGCAGGAAACATACCGGGTGCTAAAACTATTAGTTGCTCAGCCAAATAAAGAAAGAAGCCTCCGGTAATCCCAAGCAGTGACCATTCAATAAACTGTCGCCACCACTCGTCCCAACCTAAAATGCTTCTGAAGACATATTGTTGGGCACCTGGGAAAATTTTAGAAAGGAAGGCAATCGGTGAAACGATTACCAAAACCCAGACCATTATGTATCGCAAAACAAAAAGAAGGGCAAACATAAGAAAAATAAGGCCGCCTATCCAATCAAAAGCAATCATAACTATGGTTTTTCCTAAAGCGGCGGCAGCGTAGCGAATATCAAGGAAATGCGTAAAAACATCATGAAGTATTGTTCCTTGCTGAATAATGAAAATTCCCATTGTTTTCAAGCCAGATACTTCTTCTAAGAAAAAGTTCATCAAAATATTTGTGGCATCCATAATTAGTCCGCAGATAACCGGAGTAAAGTTAATCAAAAGAGCAATAATAATTAATCGAGGGAGAGCTTTTTTAGCTTGATATTCGCTGATTCTGAGAGCGGTAGCTAAACCAATAAAAACCAAAGCGACAACAAAAAATAAGTTGGCAAAGTCCCTAACGATCGGCCAGCCGACATCCACAATTCCACCATGAGTATAGGGTAAGCTCATAAAATAAGGACTTAAAACCCAGTTTAGAATCAGACCGGCTATCCCCATAAATATATTGGAAATAACTAAGATAACCTGGAGAAAAATGGTGACGATGTTAGCACCGATACTCATGATAGCTCCTAAAATTCCACCTTGAGCTTGAATAAAATGAAACGGCAAAAGTAGTCCTAAAAGAACGCAAAATAAAACAGCCCCGAGCCGTAAACTTCGCTTGGCTACGGGGCCAGCATTAAAAGCTGCTAATCCGCCGGATTTCTTAGAAAAAAATTTTTTAATTTTACCTTCCATCAATTTCATTTTACCACATAGATTACTCCATTGTATATTATTAGGAAATTTATATCAATCGTTATCGGCCATAACGAGGCAAGCTTTTAGTTAACAACATCCAATCCCCCACGCTTAAAGTTTCGGCTCTTCTTTCAGGTTGAACACGATTTTTCAAAAGCCAATTTTTAACTTTTTCTCGGCTAGTTTTCAAACCTTTAGATAAATTGTTAATTAGTTGCTTTCGGGGTTGAGAAAACCCCGCCTTCACGATTTTAAAGAATAAATCAGTATTAATCAGTTTTCTCCTGGCGTTGATCAGCGGTGCGATTCGGAGAATCATACCATCTACTTTTGGTTGAGGCCAAAAAGACTTTTTGGAAACATAAGAAATAATTTCCGGTTTAGCATAAAATTGAACCGAAACCGCCAAAAGGTTCATATCCGGCGGCCGAGCGCAAATTCTTTGCCCTACCTCCTTTTGAACAATCAAAATCATTTCTTTCGGCGGTTTTTTAGCTTCTAAAAACTTTCTAATTACCGGCGCCGTTAGGTAAAATGGCAAATTCCCCACTACTTTATATTGCTTTGGGATTTGAATTCGAAACTTAAGGATGTCTCCCTGCACAATCTTTACATTGTTAAAATTTCTTAAAGTCTCTTTCAAAATCTCCACCATCTTAGAATCTTTTTCTACCGCCATTACTTTTCTTGCTTTTTTTACCAACTCTTTTGTTAAAACTCCCAAGCCCGGGCCAATTTCTAAGATAACATCTTTAGTTTTTAAATCAGTTGTCTTGATAACCTTTTTAATTGCTCCTTTGTCAATTAAAAAATTCTGCCCCAGCTTTTTTGAGGGGCGAAGCTGGTATTTCTTGAGTAAGTTCTGCATTAAATTATTTTACCATACATTTTTAACCCTGTGGGAAAAGCTCTTGCCTTACATCACAACGAGGAAAGCACTAAATGCTAATTAATGAAATTATTCCTCGTTTGGTGTGAGGGCTTGACTTTTTCTGATGCTCTTGAGAAAATCAAAAAAGGTATCAAATGTCGCCTTATTTTACATTTAAGAGATATTTTAAAAAAATAAAGGGATCTTCCAGAGACCCCTTCCTTTATTTAGGAATTACGGCAGTTATTTTGCTTAGTATAGTCTCTACCGGTCCTGGCCTATCTTCAATTTCCCTCAATGTTCAAGGGATTTTTTCTTTGTTGGAAGAGAGTTTTCCTAAAGAGCCTTTTATTGGACCGGTTAAAAACTCCTCCTTGGACTCACCCGACTTTCTTTTCGTTGAAAATTCTAGCTTGAAAGCAGTATCTCCACCGGTAGTCATTACCTCTCAGGTTTTAGGGATGTGGATGGGAGAGGGTGATATTGCCGAAAGAAAAGAAATTACTGAATATATTGTAGAAGAAGGAGATAGCTTATGGGCCATTGCGGCTCGTTTTGATATCTCTTTGGACACTATTCTTTGGGCCAACGACATGAAAAGTTTATTAATTCAGCCCGGTCAGAAACTTCTTATTTTACCGGTTACGGGAGTGATGCACTTAGTTAAAGAAGGAGATACGGTGGGTAGTTTGGCTGAAAAATATAAAACTGATGCAGAAAAAGTTATTGAATTTAATGATCTTTCTGGCGCAGGAGATATTGTGATTAATGAGGTTTTGATTATTCCTGACGGGAAATTACCTTCAGTCTCAATTGTTCAAACTCCCGCCGCCTCTGTCGGGTCCTCTACCAACAATTTTTATGGTCAATCCCACGCTTTCCCTTGGGGACAATGCACCTGGTGGGTTGCCCAAAAAAGACCAATTCCAGCTTGGGGTCATGCCAAAGATTGGTTAAATAACGCCATTCGGTCAGGCTACGCAGTTTGTAAAGGAAGCTATTGTATTCCCCAAGTGGGATCGGTCATATCTCTTTCCGGAAATAGATATTATGGCCACGTGGGTTATGTAGAGGAAGTAAAAGGAGATAAAGTAGTTTTCTCGGAGATGAATTATATCGGGCTGGGTAGAATGAATTATAGAACTTTAAGAGTAGGCTCCTCTTCAATTAAAGGATACATATATTAGGTTTCTCTTAAGCGGTACATTAAGGCCTCCGAGAGATGTTCGAAAGATATATTTTCTGAGGTTTCTAAATCAGCAATAGTCCGAGCCACTTTTAACACTCGGTGATATCCTCTGGCTGAGAGCTGACCCGAATTCACATAGTTTCTTAGAAGGGCTCCTGATTTACTGTCAATTTGGCAGTATTTTTTAATTTGAGGAACCTCCATTTCAGAATTAGTTAAAATCCTTTCGTTTTTGAATCTTTCTTTTTGAATCTTTCTGGCTTTCTCTACCTTCTCCCTGATTTTTAAGCTGATATTTTCTTCATCAGCCGCTACTAATTTTTCATATTTTATCTGGGGGACATTAATGAAAATATCAATTCTATCCATCAAGGGACCGGAAAGCTTTCTTTGGTATTTTTGAATTTGGGAATTAGTGCAACGGCACTCTTTTTCTGGGTCACCGTGAAATCCGCAAGGACAAGGATTACTGGCCGCTACCAGAGTAAAGCGAGCCGGCAAAGTGAGAAAATGCTTAGCTCTTAAAATAGTAATTCTTCCCTCTTCTATCGGCTGTCTCAAGCTTTCCAAAACATCGCGATGAAACTCCGGAAACTCGTCTAAAAATAAAACTCCCCGATGAGCTAAAGTAATTTCACCCGGCCTTGGCGGATTTCCACCGCCAATTAGTGCCACTTCAGAAGAGGTGTGGTGGGGAGAACGAAAAGGTCTGAGAGTAATTAATGGGGTGGTGGGCGGGTTACAGTCTTTTGGGAGAAGGCCGGCAATACTATAAATTTTGGTTACTTCCAGAGCTTCTCCAAAAGAGAGTTTAGGTAAAATAGAAGGAAGGGCTTTAGCTAATAAAGATTTTCCCGCTCCCGGAGGTCCCTGCATCAATAAATTATGAGAACCGGCTGCCACAATTTCCAGAGTTCTTTTAGCTGATTCTTGACCGTGAATCCAAGCTAAGTCTACTGGACGCCACCCACCAGCCACCCCGTCTTTTAAAAAATTTTCTATTTTTATTTCAAAAGGGGAGATTTGAATTTTCCCTTCCAGGTACTCAATTGCTTCTCTTAAGTTTTCTACTCCGATTACTTTTACTCCTTTAATTAAAGCTGCTTCTCCAACATTTTCTTTTGGTAAAATTATTTCTGACCAGCCTTCTTTTTTAACAATTTGAGAAAAAGATAATACTCCCTTAACCGGTCTTAACTTTCCATCTAAAGCTAATTCACCAATCAAAAGCCGACCTTGAGAGCTAAAATTTATTTGTTTTGAGGCAGAAAGAAAACCCAAAGAGATAGGAAGGTCGTAAAGAGAGCCCTCTTTTTTCAGGTCAGCAGGAGCCAAAGAGACCAAAACCCGGACCGGTTGCTGGTAAGGGGACTGATACCCGGAACTTTTAATAGCTGCTCCTACTCTTTCTTTGGATTCCTGAACTGCTTTATCAGGCAGCCCCACAATTTCAAAATGCCTCAATCCATATGAGGCATCTACTTCCACTTCAATAATTTGGGCATCTAAGCCGACATTAGCTGCCGAGAAAACTTTTGCAGGCATATTTTAATTTATTGTTTACACTTAACGCAAAAACGGGCCTCCGGGTGAACCTTCAATCTTTTTTCATCAATCTTTTTGCCGCAATTTTCGCAAATCCCGTATTGACCCTTTTTAATCTTTTCTAGGGCTAGATTGATATTTTTTAACCTTAATTCCAGATTATATTCAATCGGTAAAAGAGTGCTGTATTCCTCCACTTCGTCAGCTGCTCTTTCCAGGGCTGAGGAGCCGGAATCGCCATTCCAGTGAGGAAAACGGGTATCCCAATCTCCTTTAAGCTTTCCATCTTTTTTGGCAAATTTTTCTAACTCTTTTTCTAAATTAATTTTTTCTTTCTCTAATTTTTCTTTTATTTCTTTAAGTAATTTTTGGTTCATTTTTATTATAATAAGCTTTGTTTTAATTGAATAATTCTGGAAAGAGCGGCCTCCACCTGTGTCTTAGAAACTTCTCCGTTTTTGAAGGCCTGGTAAAAAGCTTCCAGTCCTTGGGTCGTTTCTATGTCCCAGCCAGAAAAAATTAAAATATCTACCCCGGCTTCTATCGGTTTGGTTACGGTCTCTTTCAAATTAAAATTATTTAATAAAGAATCTTGAGCTAAATCATCAGAAACAACAAGAATTCCTGGATTAGTATTATTTTTTAGAAATTGAATGGCCTGAGAAGAAAAAGTAAAAGGCAATAAAGAATCAAAGGTTTTATAAACAACATTGGCTGTCATTATCAACTCGGGATTAGCTTCGGCAGCTTTTTCAAATTGAGATATTTCTGGAAGGGCTTCTAGTACCGCTAGTTCGTCTTCAGGATGAGAAATGACTCCACCGTAACCCGGGAAATGTTTCATAGCAGTTAAGATTCCGGCTGCTTTTTGACCTAAAATCAGAGATTTAGCTAAAAGGCCGGTTTCAGTAGCTAGCTTTTGAAAAGAACGGCTAAAGATAAAATCTTCTTCATCAGCCAAATCTAAAAGAGGAGCTAAATTTAAGTTCACTCCTAAATCCTTTAATTCCGTCCCCCGATTTAGACCTACTTGGTAGGCCTGTTCAAGGCTTTTTATTTCTGACTGAGCGGTTTTTTCTTGCAGAAAGCCAATTCGGGAGATAACTCCTCCTTCTTGGTCAGCAGCTACTAAAAGAGGAAGTCCGGTTTCTTCCAAAGAAAGTGCTTGAAGTCCGGCAATTAAACTCTTTAACTGCTCAGCATTTTCAATATTCTGGGAAAGTAAAAGTACGCCACCCGGTCTATATTTTTTAAATATCTCTTCTAATTCCGAAGTGATAGTGGTTCCTTCAAAGCCAATGATAAATAATTGACCAACTTTTTTTTCTAACTCTTGAGCTCTAATCGCTTCAATCGCTCTTTCCATGCCTTGAAAAGAATTACTAAAAAGGAAATAGTCATCAAATTGGGCATAACAAATTCCCAAATCCTGTTTAGAAATGGTTAAGTAGCGAATGCCCACCCCTTGCACGGAAGCAGTTCTGAAATAAGAAACCAAGGTAGGGATTTTTCTGCCAGAAATCCAAATCCCTTCTTTGACTATTTTATCTTCCCAAGTTTTAAATATATCTATCAACCCTTCTTTATCTTTTACTTTTGTCACCAAAACCACTCTATCTCCTTCTTTTTGACTGAAAGTTAAAAGAGTATAGTTTTCTTCTATTTTTTGATAAAACCCTGAGGGAACCTCCACTTGGTAAGCTGAAGCTAAGTCTTCTAAGGTGGCTACTTGCTTTTCTTCTAAGTTTTTAAATACTATTTGGATTAAACTTTCTTCCGGTATTTCTTCTTTCATAAGTTGATTAAACATTTCGGGAATTTCTGCTATTTTAGTAATTTCTGGGGTACGGGTTTCAGTTACCGAAATTAAAGGAGCAGGAATAATTATTTCGGGTTTTTCTTCTTCCTCTTTTTCTTGTTCTTCCTCTTCTTCCCCTGCCGGTGGGAGAGTTATTTCTTCCGGCTGTCTTACTGCAAAAAACCAGTAAACAAAACCTATCAACGAAAGAGAAACTAAAACAACCCCTATTCTGACTAGGATTTTTATGATTGAAGAAGGCTTAGGAGGAGGTTTTTTAGGAATTAAGGTATCTAAGAGAACTTTTTCAACTTTTTCTGGAGCTTTCTCCGGTGCTAATGGTCGAGGAGGTTTTTCTCTTTCCTCGGGGCTTAGGGCAGCTACTTTTTCTCTTTCTTTTTGAGCTTCCCTTTCTCTTAGCTTGGCAACGTCTTTTGCCATTGTCCTAATTTCTTCCCGTTTAAGGAATTCTAATTTTTCCTTTTCTTTTTCTCTCGGATTTGAATTTTGGGCCATTAGGATTTTTCGGGAGTTAAGATGTAGGTTTTTCTCTAACTGCTTTTAAGGAAAGATTTATTCTTCCTTGCTCATCGATAGAAATAACTTTAACTGGTACAATCTCTCCTACTTTAACTACATCCTCCACTTTTCTTACTCGGTAAGGAGCCAGTTGAGAAATATGAATTAGTCCTTCTTGGCCAGGCAGGATTTCCACAAAAGCTCCGAAATCTAAAATTCTAGTTACCCGGCCTTGAAAGATCTCCCCTACTTTGGCTTCTCTGGTAATATTTTTTATCCAGGCAATAGCTTTTTGGGCTGCTTCTTCCTTTTCCGCTGTAACAAAAACTTTACCGGTGTCTTCAATGTCTATGGAAACTCCGCATTCCTCAATAATTTCATTAATAATTTTTCCTCCTGGGCCAATCACTTCTCTAATTTTTTCCGGATTAATCTGAATAGTCAAAATTCTGGGAGCATAAGGTGACAATTCTGGCCGTGGCCTGTCAAGAACTTTTTTTATTTCATTTAAAATTGCTAATCTGGCTTTTTTCCCTTGTTCTAAAGCTTCTTTAAGAATTTTTTCATTTACCCCTTTTATTTTAACATCCATCTGGATAGCGGTGATGCCGTCTTTTGTCCCAGCCGCTTTAAAATCCATGTCCCCGTGATGGTCTTCAGGTCCTTGAATGTCAGTTAGAATTTGATAATTACCTTTCCCATCCTGCATTAACCCCAAAGCAATACCGGCTGCTGGCTTTTTTATTGGCACGCCAGCATCCATTAGGGCTATAGCCGAAGAAGAAACTGAAGCCATGGAAGTAGAGCCGTTAGAAGAGAGAATTTCCGTAACCACTCTAATAGTATAAGGAAATTCATCAGAACTGGGAATTAAAGGAATAAGAGCTTTTTCTGTTAACATCCCATGACCAATTTCTCTTCGGCCCGGTCCCCTCATTGGTTTTATTTCCCCGGCACTGTAAGGAGGGAAATTATAATGGTGCATAAATCTTTTTCGACCCACTATTTCCATGCCTTCCATTAATCTGACATCTCCCGGCGCCCCCAAGGTCAAAATAGAAAGAGCTTTGGTTTGGCCTCTAATAAAAAGGCCAGAACCATGGGTTCTGGGTAAAAGGCCGGCCTCACAATGAAGAGGTCTGATTTCGTCTAATTTTCTTCCATCGGGTCTTTTTTTTGATTGAATAATGTTGGTATGAACTAATCTGTCAATTTCTTTTTCAAAAAATTCTTTAGCGTATTCACCTTTTCCTTCGCTGGGGTATTTTCCTTCAACATAATAGACTAGCTCTTCTTTGAGCTCGTTTACCCCTTCCATCCTTTCAATTTTATTTTCCCGATAAAGGGATTTCTCTAATCTTTTGCCCAAGAAATCTTTTATGTCTTTTTCTAATTCTAAATCAGTCGGAGCTGCTTCTAATAAAATCTTTTCTTTACTGGCGTTTTTAGAGATATCTTTTTGAAAATTAATTAACTCTTTCAGATAAGGTTTGGCGAATTCCACCGCTTTTAAAATAGTTTCTTCTGGTACTTCTTGTCCTTCTCCTTCTATCATATTAATTAAAATATCGTTATCTTCCTTTACACCGGCAAAAACTAAATCTAAATTACTTTGCCCTCTCTGTTCGTAAGTAGGGTTCAAGATAAGTTTTCCATCGATTTGACCCACCCTGACTACTCCTAAGGGACCAGCCCAAGGAATTTCTGAAATAGAGAGAGCGGTAGAAGCTCCGATTAAACCAATAATATCAGGGTCGTTTTCTCTGTCCCAAGAAAGACAGGTAGCTACTACCTGCACTTCTTTTTTTATTCCTTGGGGAAACCTTGGTCTGATAGCTCTGTCAATTAGCCTGGCAGTTATAATAGCTTCGTCTGAAGGACGGCTTTCTCTTCTGATATAGCGGGAGCCCAAAATTTTACCAGCGGCATAATATCTTTCTTCATACTCTACAGTTAAAGGGAAAAAATCTACTCCTTCTCTGTCATGCTTGGAAATTACCGCCGTAGTTAAAACTAAGGTATCTCCGTATTGTACCAAACAGGAACCTGAGGCCTGCTCGGCTAAGTTTCTCAGCTCGATTTTTAATTCTCTACCATTGAGATTTAGTTTAAATTCATTAGTAGCCATTCTTCTTATTTTTTTAATAAATATTTCTCTGGGTTTTTTTCTAAATCAATGAATTCATCAGCTATTTCTTTTAACTTGCCGGAAGCTGATCTGCCAAAAGCAATAACCTCTACTCTTTTCCCCTGGTTTTTCAAAAATTCTACTAACTGAAGAAAGTCTCCATCGCCGGAAGCTAAAACAATGGCGTCTACGTTAGGAGAAATTCTAATAGCGTCAATAGTAATGCCCACGTCCCAGTCTGCTTTTTTCAGGCCGCCGTAGAATTCTTGCAAATCTCTTACCCTGGTTTCAATCCCTAACTTAGTTAAGGCCTCAAAAAAGGGCTTTTCTTCGCCAGTTTTTGTTTTGACTACGTAAGCAAAAGCCCTGATTAAGTTTCTTTGGGAAACCGCTAATTTTAAAATTTCTCGGAAATTAACCCGAGCTCCATAGAGGTTTTTAGCAGAATGGTAAAGATTTTGGACGTCAATTAAAACAGCTACTCGCTGTCCGGAATGTTTGATTATCGACATAATAAAATTACTTCTTTAAACCTATTTTTTTAATAATACTGTTATATCTTCTGGTGCTTTCCTCTTTCAGGTAACTTAAAAGTTTTCTTCGTTTGGAAACCATTTTCAAAAGACCTCTTTTGGAGTGAAAATCTTTAGGATGTCGCTTTAAATGTAAAAGCAGCTCCTTGATTTCTTCAGTCAAAAGAGCAATCTGGACTTCGGGAGAACCAGTATCTAAATCATGCAGCTTATATTTTGTTATAATTTTTGTTTTTTCGTCTTTTTCCAACATATATTTGTGCCCCCACCAGGACTCGAACCTGGACTCCTCCGCTTAAGAGGCGGGTGCTTTACCAATTAAGCTATGGGGGCCAGGCTATTAAAAAGAAGGAATGGTTATTTGGCACTGGATGGAAAACCAACCCTGATTTAGACCGGTCCATTCAGCTACCCCGATTACATCAAAGAATAAATCTACCAGGAGCCAGCCAGCATAAATTATAATCAGGCCCAGTATTACGGAAGTGATTAATTTTTTTGCCTGGCTTAACATTTTCGGTCCGCCTTTTGCGCCGCCGACCAGAGTTTCGGCTTCACTGAAATAGGCCATAATATACATTATTCCGCCAATGGCCAGCATTAAAACGGCTAAGGGCGGGACTAGCTGAAATAAAATAAAATCAAAAATTCCATCCAACATGACAAAAAAATGACAAAAAGTACAAGGTGCATCTATGGCAGTGCCTCCGACGCATTGGCCATTTTCCCAACTGCCGCCCATAGAAACTTCTTTGCCGCATGGCACTAACCCTTCGTAACAAATTGTTTCAGCCGTACCATTATGCACGGCAATGTAAGTGCCGGCCGAGGCGGTTAAAGGAAGAGATAAGCTTAATAAAAAAATAATTAAAAATAATTTTTTCATATGTTTGGAGTGCCCCCGGAAGGACTCGAACCCTCACCTAAGGCTCCGAAGGCCCTCACGCTATCCATTACGCCACGGGGGCAGTTACATTTATATATTTTACCAGACCGGGCGAAGAAAACAAGTTTTCTTCTTTCACCCTTTGCTATCGCTTGGGTAATTGAAAAAAACAAGAAATTCGGATAAAATTGAACCATGGAGATACCAAAAGAAGTAAAATTGATTATTAAAAAACTAAGGCAGGCGGATTTTGAGGCCTATATTGTTGGTGGTTGTGTCAGGGATTTTTTAAGAGAAAAAGAACCAGAAGATTGGGATGTGACTACTTCAGCCCAACCTAAAGAGATTCAAAAGATATTTCCCAAGAGTTTTTACGAGAACAAGTTTTTAACCGTAACTGTTCAGACCGGCAGCCGAGATTCTAAACTAAAAGAGCTCGAGATAACTACTTTTCGCTCGGAAGCTAAATATACTGACAAGCGCCATCCTGACCAGATAAAATTTGCCAAGACCTTAAAAGAAGACCTGGCCAGGCGTGACTTTACGGTTAATACTTTAGCTATGGACATTAATGGCAAAATTATTGATCCCTTTAATGGACAGAAAGATTTGGAGAATAAAATTATTCGGGCGGTGGGCAAACCAGAAGAGAGATTTTCCGAGGATGCGTTACGGATGATGAGAGCGGTGCGCTTTGCCACTACTTTGGGGCCAGGTTGGAATATTGAGATTAATACCACCAAGGCCATTAAAAAAAATGCTTTTTGGCTTCAAGCTATTTCTAAAGAAAGAATTAGAGACGAACTGATAAAAATTATAACGTCAGAGAGAGCGGCTGAAGGCATTGAGCTTTTAAGGAAGTTGGGGTCACTGAAATACATTATTCCTGAACTAGAAGAAGGTTACGGTGTTTCTCAAAACAAGCATCATATATATGAATGTTACGAACATTATTTACGTTCTTTGGATTACGCTGCCAAGAAAAATTTTAACAAATATGTTAGATTGGCTGCTTTATTCCATGATATTGGCAAGCCCAAAACAAAAAGGGGCGAGGGGGCTGACGCTACTTTTTACAATCACGAAGTAGTCAGCGCCAAAATGACGGTTAGGATTTTAAGTCGTTTGAAGTTTTCTAAAAAAGAGATTGAAAAAATAGCCAGACTGGTTAGATATCACCTTTTTTACTACAACGTAGATGAGGTTGGCGATTCTTCAGTCAGAAGATTGGTTCGTCAGGTAGGACCAGAAAATATGGAAGAGTTACTGCAATTAAGGATGTGTGACCGTATCGGTTCTGGGGTGCCGAAGGCCGAGCCCTATAAGCTTAGGCATTTGAGATATATAATTGAGAAAGTTGCTCAGGACCCGATTTCAGTCAAGACGCTAAAAGTTTCCGGTTCAGACGTAATGAAAATTTTAGGGATTGAGCCAGGGCCTCAAGTAGGACAAATTTTGGATATCTTATTAGGATATGTTTTAGAAGACCCTAAAAAAAATAAAAAAGAGTTTTTGGAAAAAGAAATTAAGAAATTAGGAAAACCGCCTGGAAGTAAGTTGTTAGAGCTGGCTCAAAAAGCTAAAAAAGAAAGAGAAAAGCTGGAGATTAAAAGAGATGAGATGACTAAAAAGAAATACTGGGTGACTTAATCAGCGGGCTGTAGTGTAATGGCAGCACGAGTCCTTCGGGAGGATTTAGTTCCAGTTCAAATCTGGACAGCCCGACATATGACCCATTTTCCATCTGCGATAAAGCTTTTGATATTTGATTTATTCGGGACTTTAATCCATCCGGCAGCCAAACTTAAGCCGGAAGATTTTTTTGCTTTTTACCAAAAACTGGGGATTCAACTCAAAACAGAAGAAGATATAAAATTATTTACTTCTCTTTTCATTCAGTTAATGGATGGATGCACCAACTGGCAAGATTTGAGCCAAAAGCTTCTTGAAAAGACCATTCAAAAAACTGACAATAACACCGTTAATAAATTGGCCGGTTTTTACCGAGAGAATTTTGTTTGCCAGCTTTATGATGATGTGAAAGAGGTTATTGATCTTCCTTGCCAAAAGGCCATTTTAACTGGTTCCGCACCCTTTTTATTCTCTAATCTTGGCTTAGAAAAACATTTTAAGATTTTTACCCCTAGAGAAACTAAATTTAAAAAGCCTGACCCTCAAGCATTTTTATATCCTTTGGATGAGTTTGGGGTAAAACCAGAAGAAGCAGTAATGGTGGGTAATGAGATGGAAAGAGATTTAATTCCGGCCAAAAATCTTGGCCTGGAGGTAATCTTAATTGACAGAGAGAATAAAATTGAAAATCCACCGGTAAGAAAAATTAATTCTTTAGCTGAATTAAAAAATTATTTGGGCCTGTAGTTCAGAGGAAGAACACCGCGTTCGCATCGCGGAGATCGTGGGTTCGAGTCCCACCGGGTCCACCATGGATACAAAAGATACGGGTAGTTTTGGCGAAAGAATTGCTGAAAGATATTTAATAAACAAAGGATATCAAGTTTTGGATAGGAATTATTTTACTAAAAGCTCTGGTGGCCCTTTGAGGGGAGAAATTGACATCGTAGCCAAAAAATCTGATATAATAAGCTTCATAGAGGTAAAGACCCTTCGACTCACTTCATTCGCTCAGGGCGAGCACTTCTCACCGGAGGAAAAAGTAAATCTTGGGAAACAAAGAAAATTAGTAAAAGCCGCCGAGAGCTGGTTAATAAAAAAGAAAGTCCCTTTAGATGTTAAATGGCAGATTGACGTTATTGCTATTGAGATAAACCCAAGCAAGAAATTCAAAATTAATCATTTTGAAAACGCTATTTCTTATGCTCAATGAATCGGAGATTCATTTCACCCTTTGATAAAAATTTAATTTATTAAAATGTTTAATTTAATTCTTTTAATTATCTTAGGTTATTTATTAGGGTCTATTCCTTGGGGGTATTTATTCTGCAAGGTTAAAGGAATTAATATCCGCCAGGTTGGTTCAGGGTCTACCGGCGGGACTAATGTCTCCCGGGCATTAGGGATGAAAGTCGGTATATTGGTAGGCCTTTTAGACGTAGTTAAAGCAGTAATCCCTGTTTATTTGGCCATGAGATTTCTCTTTTTTGACTGGCAGATAGTTTTAGTAGCTTTAACTCCAATTTTAGGACATATTTTTCCGGTTTGGCTTAATTTCAAAGGAGGCAAAGGAGTGGCCAGTACTTTTGGCGTTCTTTTTGCGCTGTTGGGTTGGCAGGCCGTTTTAGTTTTAATTTTTATTCAAACTTTAGTTTTGATTTCAGTTAAGATGATGAGCTTTTCCAGTCTGACCATGGCTAGTTTTATTCCCGTGGTTGCTTTATTTTTCTCCAACTCCTTATCTTTTTATATTTTAGGGCTCGTTTTATTTGTTCTTATTTGGTGGACTCACCGTGAAAACTTACAGAGGATTAAAGAAGGTCGAGAGTTAAAATTTAAATTTAAGAAAACTATAAATATATGAACAAGATCGGCTTAGTCGTTGATGAAGGGGCAGATTTGCCCCCAGAAATTATTGAAAAAAATCAAATAGCCACCGTTCCTGTTAAAATGGATTGGCCGGATGTTGAGGAATTGCCCGGCGAAAATACTTTTCAAAAAATGAGGGAAGCTGAAAAAAGAGAAGTTAAGAGTTTTGGCAAAACTTCTCAGCCCTCCCCTAAAGATTTTTTAGACGCATTCAAAAAACAATTAGAGAGATTTGATAAAATTATTTGTATTACCTTAACTTCAAAACTCTCGGGTACTTATAATTCAGCTTGTCAAGCAAAAAATATTCTAGGGCCGGAAGGAGAAAGGATTTTTATCATTGATTCTTTGAATGCTACTTGCGGCGAAGGACTTTTGGTTTTAAAAACGATTGATCTCATTGAAAGAGATAAAACAACAGAAGAAATTGTTAAAGAGTTGAATGATTTTGTTCCTCAGGTTCGTTTGATTGCTATGGTTGAAGACCCTAAATGGATAGAGGCCTCGGGCAGAGTGTCTCATGCTTTGGCCAATTGGGTAAGAAGAATGCAAAAAATTGGATTTAGGCCGATACTCGGATTTAAAAAAGGGTTGATAAAGGCCATCGGGATAAAGGCGGGAGCTAAAGATATTCCTACTGCCTTATTCCGTGACTTTGAAGCAAAAACCAAAAAGTTGCGTGGCCAAAGAAAAAAAATTCGGGTAGCAATTACCCACGGTGATGATTTAGAAGGAGCTCAAAGATTAAAAAAAATGATAGAGACAGAGCTAAAGGGAGCGGAGGTTGCCTTTATTAATTTAATTGATAATGTTCTGGGGGTTCTGGTTGGTCCTAATGCTTTAGTCCTGGCTTGGTCGATGAACTAACGGTTCATCTTCACCCTTCGCTGGCGCTCGGGCGTCTGAGGACTAAAAAGATTCTTTGGAAGGCGGTAAAGTTGGAAAGAAAAGCTAAAAATACAATTGGATAAATTATCCAGGAAAAATTAAAAATTCCCAAAAGCAAAGCTAAAGAGATTAAAATTATTCTTTCTGGCCGGCCGAAAAGGCCATTTTTTAGTTCTTCTGTGGCTAATTCTTTTTCTTTGGCAGCGGCCTTAGCGTAGGTGGTCAAAAAACTACCAAAAAGAGCCAGAAAGACCCAGATTTTAGCTGGTAGGAATAAATTAGTTAAAGGTAAGAATAAAAATCCTAACAAAATAATTCCTTCCACGTAACGGTCACAAATGGTGTCCAAGTAAGCTCCCCTTTTGGTTTCTCTTTGGCTGAACTTGGCGACCGCTCCATCAATCAAATCTAAGAAAGCAGATATTAGAAAAAAAATTAGAGCCAAAACAAAGTTAGCTCTAATTAGGAAATAGAAAGATATAATAACGGAAATTAAAGAAACCAAAGTATACTGATTAGGGCTTACCCCAAATTTAGAAAAAAATTGACCAATTTTTTGAGAAAATCCTCTGAATTTATCTCTTTTTTCCGATAGCATTTTGGATTTTAGCTAAATTTCTTTTAACGTGTTCTAATAGCTTTTCAAAAAAATTTACTTCTTGACCTCCCAGTTTGACATTTCTTTGTTTAATCTGTTCCAAAACATCTTTTGCCGAGAGATTTTCACCCGGCACTTCCAAGAAAACCTTGCCAATGAAATCTACGCTATGAGCATCAGAGCCAGCCGTAAGAGGAAAGCGAAACTCTTCAGCTAAGGCCTGAGCTTTTTTATTGCCCGGGCCGAAGATAGAAGCATTCAAAACTTCTATGCCGTCTATTTCAGTGGCTAATTCTTTTATATTCTGCTTGAAACCGCAAAAATAGCCAAAAGGATGAGGGATAACTGCCAGGCCGCCAGCTGTCTTTATCTTTTTGATGGTTTCTTTAGCTGAAAGACCGTTAGGAATAACCTTTGTTACATTCAACCCCAGAATATCTCCAACTTTGCTTTTTACTTCGATTCCAGGAATAATAAGAATAGGAAGATTAAAGGCCGCTTGCTGGACTGCTTTTACTCCCTTTACTTCTTCGTGGTCACAGATAGCTAAACAATCAATTTTTTTTGATAAGGCGGTTTCAACGATTTTTTTCGGTAAAGCCCTACTGTCGTAAGAGTAGCAAGTATGGACGTGTAGATCGCACTTCATCTTTTGTTATTCTAACACAATATTATGATTTTTCTAATTTTCATTTTATCCTGCCTTTACTTTTTTTTACCAGCTTACTTTACTAATATGATCCCGCCTTTAATGAGGAGAGCTAACCTCTTCAATTTTTTAGATGTGGAAGTGGATTTCGGAAAAAGATTTTTAGGAGAGCCGATTTTCGGCAAACATAAATGCTGGCGAGGGGTAATTTTCGGGGTGATATTTGGTATGCTGGTAGCCGGCTTTCAGCTCTGGCTTTATCAATTTCCGGCCATCCAAAAGATTAGTTTGGTTGATTATCAAAAAATTAATATCTGGACCTTCGGTTTTTTAATCTCAACTGGAGCAGTTTTCGGCGATTTACTTTTCGCTTTTATCAAGCGACGTTTACGGTTAGAGCCCGGAGCCAGGTTTCTCCCTTTTGACCAAACCAACTACGTGATTGGCGCTGCTTTCTTCTTGACGCCTTATTTAAAAATCAATATACTGGTCTGGATAACCCTTTTTATTCTAACCTTTCTTTTACATATAATTGCTAATCGCCTGGGCTACCACTTGAAGCTCCACCGGGCTAAATGGTAAAATATAAATAATATGTGGCAAGAAGTTTTTCAATCATTTTGGCAAAGCTTGACCGAGGTTTCTCCTCCTATTTTTTGGGCAGGCTTAGTTTTATTAATCGGCCTTTTGGTTGCCAAATGGGCCGGGGCTATCGCTGTCGCCTTTCTTAGTAAAATCAGGTTGAATCAGATTTTGAAAAGAATGGGCTTGGAAGATGCCTTAGCTAAAATTGACACCGGTCTTAATGCTCCCAAGTTTTTTGGCGAGATAGTGAAATGGTTATTTATTGTGGTTTTCTTGATGGCTTCTTCAGAAATTCTGGGCTTGACTCAGTTCAGTCAATTTTTAGAAAAAATCATTGCCTACTTCCCTAATATTTTCGTGGCAGCTTTAATCTTTCTGGTAGCTGTTTTTTTAGCTGATTTTTCCCAAAAGATTGTCGTTGGTACTTTAGAAGAGGAAAAGATAACTTATTCCCGGTTCCTTGGCAGAGCCGTCAGGTGGGCCATTTGGCTTTTCGCTATTTTAGCCATTCTTTATCAATTACGCATCACTCCCTCTTTAATTCTAGTTGTTTTTATTGGTATGGTAGCGACCATTTCTCTTGCTCTGGGGATTGCTTTTGGATTGGGCGGAAAGGAATTAGCAGCTAAAATTCTTAAAGAATTAGAAGAAAAGTTCAAATAAAAACAAAACATGGAATTTTTGACCCAAAAGGAGTTCAAAGAAATGATGCTCCTTTCTGCCAAAAAGATAGAAGAACATAAAGAAGAAATTAATAAAATCAATGTCTTCCCTGTCCCTGATCAGGATACCGGAAACAATATGACTAAAACCCTCCAGGGGATAAAAGAAGCCATTGGAGACAAGAACTTTAAAGACCTGAGCGAAATTTCCGAGGCTGCTCTGGACGGAGCTCTAACCACTGCTCAAGGTAATGCCGGCGTAATTTACACCGGCTTTTTAGCTGGCTTTTTACCTCTTCTCAACAAAAATCCAGTAGGTGTTAAAAAATTAGCTGAAGCTTTTGGAGAAGGAGCTGAGCGGGCCAGAAAATCCATTCAAAATCCTAAAGAAGGGACGATTTTAGACGTTATTGATGCTGCTGCCCAGACTCTTAAAGAAGAGTCAGAGAAAGAAAAAAACATCATCAATATTTTAAAATCAGTAACTGAAGATGCCAAAGAAGCCCTTTTGGCCACCCGAGAAAAAATGGAAATTTTCAGAAAAGCTAATGTCGTAGACGCTGGCGGCCTGGCCTTTTTGATGATTTTAGAAAGTTATTTGGAGGCCTTGGAGCCCACTTTAGCTAAAGCCGAAGCTGGAAAAGAAAAACCTTCAGAAAAAATCAGAAGATTTGTCCAGACTCTCTCTAATCGTTTTGAAGTAGTAGCTTTAATTAAAAATCCTAAATTTGACGAAGAAACCATCCGTCAGAAATTAAAAGGTTGGGGGAATTGTCTGGATATCGTTCGGGTTAAAGACAAAATGAAAATTCACATCCACACAGATTACCCGGAAGATGTTAAAAAAATCATGAGAGAAACCGGCCAAATACTCAATTTGAGAGAAGAAGATATGGCCAGAGAAGTGGTCGGGGAGGAATCGGTAAGAAGGGTTCCTATTGGCATTGTGACAGATGACGTAGCTATGTTGTTACCTAAAATTGTTGAAAAATATAAAATTGAAATTATTCCGGTTCGCTATGATTGGCCGGAAGAAAAGGATTTGCCCGGTGAAAACATTTATCAAAAAATGAGAGAGGCAGAAAAAAAAGGAATTCCAGCCACCGTCAAGACTACTCAAATTAATCCCAAGCAGTACTTGGAGGCTTATCAAAAACAACTCAAAGAATTTGATAAAGTTCTTTGTATTACTCTTTCTTCTAAACTTTCTGGCTGTTATAATTCTGCTCTTCAGGCTAAAGAAATGTCAGAAAATCCTGGCAAAATTTTCGTTTTAGACTCTTTAACTGCTGCCTCCGGCCAAGCTCTTTTAGTTTTGCGAGCCCTTGAGTTGATTCAAGAACAAAGAGAAATTAAAGAAGTTTTAGAAGAGTTAAAAAAAATAATTCCTAATATTCATACTTACCTTATTTTTGAAGACCCCAAATGGATAGAGGGAATTGGCAGGATTACCCACTCCCAAGCCAATTGGGTGAGAAGAATTAAAAAAATAAATATTCACCCTTTAATGGAAATAAAAGACGGACTGGTCTCTAAAGGCGGTATGATGTTTGCTTCCAGCTCTGGCGAAACTCTGTTTAAAAAAGTTTTCAAAGAAAGCAAAAAAGTCAGACAGGAAGGGAGAAGAATCAGGGTAGTTATTGGTCATGCCGATAAGCCCGAAGAAGCCAAGAACCTTAAAAAATTATTAAAATTAGAAATAAACGTTGAAGTCCCTTTTGTTGCTCTGGGTCCGACAGTAGTTTGCGCAGCTGCCGGCCCCGGTACTTTAATTGTCGGCTGGGTAGCAATTTAACTATAGCTATATATGTATATCAAAGGCGTAGGAATGACAAAATTTGATTATTCTGATAAACCCTGGTGGAGCTTTGTCTATGAAGCGACGATGGAGGCCCTGGAGGATGCTAAAATGAAAATTTCTGGCATTGACGCTATTGTTTTATCGGCTATCTCTAGTGCAGCTGGAGGGGAACACCAAACCCATAAAGTTTCTTTACTTTCTGATTTGTTCAAAACTAACGTTCCTATTATTGAGCTCCCTTCAGTTTGTGCCGGTGGCGGAGTAGCTGCTTGGGCAGCCAATCGTTTAGGGTTCAAGAATGTTTTAGCTGTTAGTGGGGAGAGGTTGGTGAATAATCCTTCAGAGGTGACCACTGATTGGATAATGTCAGCTGCCGAAAGAGTAATCGAGCAGACCGAAGGAATGCTTTTCCCGGTGCAAAACGTTTTGGTTTGGCAGCAATATATGCAAAAGTATGGAGCCACCATGGACGACTTAGCCTTAGTCTCTTTCAAAAATCATCAAAACGCTGCCTTAAACCCTAAGGCCTATTATTATCAAAGACCGGTCTCTTTAGAAGACATCAAAAAGTCCCCAGTGGTGGCCTCCCCCTTTCGTTTAATGGATTGCTCTTTATCAGTTAATGGCGGGGCAGCCGTTATTCTCTCGCAGGAAAAATCAGATGTTGAAATTATAGGTTCCAGCATGGCTACAGATTACTTACTTACTTTTGGCAGGGGAATGATTACCCATTTTAAAGCTACTAGAATAGCCGCCGCCAAAGTTTACCAGCAAGCTAAAATAAAACCTCAACAGATTGATGTGGCTGAGGTCCACGATGCCTTTACTTCAGTAGAGCTATTTTCTTATGAAGATTTAGAGTTTGCCCCGATTGGAAAAGGGGCAAATTTAATTAGAGAAGGAAAAGTCAATTTAACAGGCCAACTGCCGGTCAATCCTTCCGGGGGGTTGAAAGCTAAGGGTCATCCTATTTCTGTCACTGGTTTAGCTCAGATTTATGAAATTACCAATCAATTGCGAGGGAAATGCCAAGATCGACAGGTAAAACATCAGGGTAAACTTCCCCAAATTGGGCTTTGCCACAATATTGGCGGAGCTGGCGGTAGTGTAACTATTCACATTTTGAAGAAGAGTTAAGTTTTCTACCAGTTTTATCCAGAAGATAAGGCAAAATAATATAATGAAGCTCTTTTAAATTATTTTTTTTCCGGCGACGGTTAATCTTTACCCCATTGGAAAAAGTTTCTTCAGTCAAAAGAATGGCTTCCATCTCTCTGTTTTTTACTGCCGGACCATAAATATCGCTGATTTTAACAATCTTTGCTCTCCAACCAATCTTTTTAAGATAATTTTCCAGAGCTTTCTTTCTTTCTTCAAACTTCCGGACTTCTTTAAAGTGTTTTTTTCTGGTTTTAACCATTTGATCAGAGCAGAGACCGATTACCGCTTCCTTACCATAACGTTGAGCCATGGAGAGAAAATATTGGTGGCCAAGATGAAGACCGTTAAAAGTTCCTCCCAAGATAATTTTTTTGAATTTTTCTTTGCGGAATTTCTTTAACAACCTCCTAAAAACCTCCTTTGTTTTAGGAGTTACTTCAATCAGACAAACTCCTTTTTCTGGAAAACCATAAACCACGGCGGTATTTTTCTTGGCCAATAAAACTGAAGGAATGACCAAGAGATCTTCTTCTCCTTCAATAAAAACATTTTTGTTTCCTTTGATTGCTGTTTTAAGAACCGGCCAGACCTTCCCCTGGATTGTCCCTGGAGGGTTGGTACTCTTAAGAGAAAACTTTGGTAAATTTTTTATCCTTTTCCTTTTTATTCTTCCGTCAAAAATTTTTACATCGGAAGGGAGATTTTTAGAGCAATAATCGCCTACCGTAATGATTTTTCTGAATTTCTTTTTTTTCGTCAATCGTTGAAACTTCTTTAAAACCTCTTCCTTTCCATTAAAAAGAGGAGTTCCCCAAACTTTTCTTAATTCTTTCCGAAGTGGATTTAACAAAAAATAAGTTTTTTTCATAATACACGCGAGCCTTAGCGAAACGTGGAGATGAACAAAGTTCATCAACTACGCGAGCCTTAGCGAAACGTGGAGATGAACAAAGTTCATCGACTAAATTATATAACATTTTATGGCCTTCTATCAATGTCCAAAATGTAAAAAGACCTGGCAGTACCCGATTGAAAAATGTCCTGATTGTTTTCAGGGCTTGGAACGACTTTCGGCAAAAAAGGCCCGAGTAATTGGTATCTCTCAGGTAACTATTCCTGCTATTTTGCACCCCAAAGTGCCCTATTTTGTTCTGGTTTTGGAAGACGAGAACGGAAATAAATGGGCCCAGAAAAGCACAAAAGAGTATAAAATCGGAGAGGAAGTGAACTTTAAATCTATGAAAGATAAAAATGCTGTAGCTGTTTGGCGAAGTAAATATGATATTTCTGAAGCTATAGAAAAAGTAATTGAATTGGTTGGAGGATTGGAAATTAAACCCCAGACTAAAGTTTTAATTCTCCCTACTTTAATCGCTCCCAAACATCCTTATTTTGCTGTCAATACCAATCCTAAGTTTTTGGATGCTTTGCTTCAATATCTTGAAAAACAAGGAGCTGAAGCTAAAAACATTAAAGTAGCCGCTCAAAGCTTTGATGAGGTTCCTATTGAGGCCTCAGCTCAAAAATCTCAACTGCTAAACGTTTGTCTTGCTTATCAAATTACCCCCTTGGATTTAGCTAAAAGCAGCTTCATTAAAAAAGAAAAAGACGGTTTTACTTGCGAGATTTCCGAGGAGGTCTTTAATTCAGATTTAATAATTAACCTGCCCAATTTTAAGTTAGATAAAAAATTAGGAGTAAGAGGAGCAACTGAAAATTCTTTAAAACTTTTGAAGAAGGAGTCCTATCTTTCCTTGCAACATCTTTCACCCAAGCGAGGCGAAGCCGAGCGAAGGGTGGAGATGAACGAAGTTCATCGGCCAAGTCAGGAGAAAATTATGGAAAATATCCAGAAAGTTTTACCTAATTATTTAACTGTTGCTGATGCTCAGACCATTCAAAAAACTAACGGTTTTACATCTTTCTTAGGGTTGATCCTGGCCGGCTTTAACCCTCTTAATTTAGATAGAGTTTTTGCTGAAATTTGTCTGGTAAAGGATTTGCCAGAGTATCTAAAAAAGATTAAAATTGAGGATGTTCCTATTGCCGGTCGGGCTATTTCAGAGCTTCAATACGAAGTAGACAGGTTTTAAATCAATGGATATCCTTACTAAACAGCCGGTTTTAATAGATGTTATTTTCCCTCAAATTAAAATAATCGGCATTACCAAAGATGTCGTTTTAGTTCTGAGTTTCGGTTTGCTTACTGCTCTTTCAGCTCAAATAAGTTTTTGGATTGGCCCTGTTCCTATTACCGGTCAAACTTTTGCCGTCCTTATAGCTGGGATTTTATTGGGTAGCATTCGGGGGGCATTTTCTCAAATTTTTTACCTTTTAGTTGGCTTAACCGGTCTTCCTTTTTGGTTTGCAGCTGGAGGTCCTTTAGGAGCAGCTAGATTAATTGGTCCCACTGGTGGCTATTTGATTGGTTTTGTGGTAGCTGCCTTTTTGGTGGGCAAGTTGGCAGAAAGAGGTTGGGATAAAAACATTAAAACCGCAATTTCAGCTATGGTTCTGGGGAGTATTGTAATTTATATTTTTGGTTTAGCCTGGTTAGTAAATTTTGTTCCAACTCAAAGTTTATTAATGGTGGGTCTCTTCCCTTTTGTTCTGGGCGATCTATTAAAAATATCCTTAGCGGGTTTATTTTTACCCAAAGGTTGGCAATTAATTAAAAAAGTAAAAACAAATTAAAATTATGAAGGACAAAGTAGTTTTAATTACTGGGGCTTCAGGTGGCATTGGTAAAGCCATTGCCAAAAAATTTGCCGCTGCTGACAATAAGATTGCCTTAAATGATATTGCTCCAGCCAAGGACGCTCTTGAAAGTTTTAGTCAAGAAATAGGAGCCAAGTATTTTTTAGCCGATGTTTCCAAGCTGGAGGAGATAGAAAAAATGGTTGAAGATGTCCAAAAAGAATTCGGCAGGTTAGACGTTTTAGTCAATAATGCTGGAATTACCCAAGATAGGACTTTAGCTAAAATGACCAAAGAAGAGTGGCAGAAAGTGATTGATATTGATTTAACCGGAGTTTTCAATTGCTCAAAGGCCGCTCTGCCCTTACTTATTGCTAGCCAGGGCAATATTGTTAACATTTCCTCCCTGGTTGGCCTGCGAGGCAACTTTGGCCAAACTAATTATGCTGCTGCCAAAGCAGGTATTATTGGTTTCACTAAGGCCTTAATGAAAGAAGTAGGCCGGTTCGGAGTTAGAGTTAATGCTATTGCCCCCGGTTTTATTGAAACTCGCTTGACAGAAAATCTTCCTCCGGAGGTTACCGAAACAGTTAAAAAATTCACTCCTTTGGGCCGTTTTGGTAAACCAGAAGAAGTAGCTAATTTAGTTTTCTTTTTAGCTTCACAAGAGGCAAACTTCATTACCGGTGCGGTAATAAATATCGATGGAGGGTTGCCCTTATAATTATGAGATCAGCGTTGAGTAATTTATTTAAAACATTGAGTTTAAACTCTCCTGAGACTTCCTTTGAGGTAGAATTTTGGGATGGGACTAAAGAAAAGTATGGCTCAGGTGCTAAAAAAATTAAATTAGCTCTTAAAAACAAAGGAGTGATAAAGAGAATTCTTGGTGGAGGGAGCTTGGGATTTGGCGAAGAGTTTATGAGAGGAAACATTCTTGTTGAAGGCAATCTTCAAGACTTCATTAAAATGGGGTATGGCCAGAATCTTGTTGATTTTAATCTTTCCCTAGAAGACAAATTAAAGATTTTCTATAACTATCTTTCCTCTCTAGGAACCGTTCTCAACTCAAAAAGGAATATCAGTTATCATTACGATATTGGGAACGACTTTTATTCTTTATGGCTTGACCCAACTCTTACCTACTCTTGTGCCTACTTTAAAAAAGAGTCAGACACCCTTGAACAAGCTCAATTACAGAAATACGAACATATCTCTAAAAAACTTCAATTAAAGCGAGAAGAAACCTTGCTGGATGTAGGTTGTGGCTGGGGTGGAATGATGTTTTACGCTGCCGAAAACTATGGAGTAAAATGTGAAGGATGCACTCTTTCAGAAGGGCAATATAATTATGTGACTGGAGAAATTAAAAAAAGAAAATTAGCCGATTTGGTTAAAGTTTATTTAAAAGATTACCGAGAAGTAAGGGGAAAATTTGATAAGTTTGTTTCCATTGGCATGCTTGAACATGTTGGCAAAAAGTTTTACCCCACTTTTTTTAATGTTGTTGAAAAATTGTTGAAACCGGGAGGCATTGGTGTTCTTCAGACCATTGGCTCGACAATCGATAAGCCCTCTGATCCTTGGATTACCAAGTATATTTTTCCTGGTGGTTTTATTCCCGCACTCCAAGTGATTGTTAATATTATGAACCAAAAGGGGCTGGTTTTCTTTGACATTGAGGATTTGAGACGACACTATAATATGACTCTCGATAAATGGATAGAAAGATTTGAAAAAAACATTGATAAAATAAGGAAAGTTTTAATTAAATCATTGGGTAACAAGGAAAGAGTTGATGAGTTTTTGCGGATGTGGCGACTTTATTTAAATGGAAGTTCGGTCTCTTTTAAGGCGGGGAGTAATCGTTTATATCAAATCACTTTTAGCAATGATTTAAACAATCAATTACCCCTAACCAGAAGTTATATTTATTCTTAATACCGGGAAAACAAAACACCCGTCTTTATAATGCAATATAATCCAAATGTTGAACAAAGAACAAATTAAGGAAATTATTCCTTATGATGAACCATTTTTATTTGTGGATGGCGTAGAGGAAATTGAAGAAAGCGCTATCTCTGGTTTTTATCAAACATCCCAAAGTGACCCTTATTTCAAAGGCCATTTTGTTGATTTTAAGATAATGCCCGGGGTTTTGGTAGTGGAGGCCTTGGCTCAATTATCTACCATTCTTTTGCGGCAAAAATTTGGGGAAAACCACAAAAAATATCATTTTTTAGCTTACGATGTTAGAAGTGCTCAGTTTTACAAGCCAATTTTTCCTGGTGATAAAATTATTTTGAAAGATGAAATTTTGGGCATTTATCAAAACCAAATTGCCCATATTAAGGGCCAGGCCTTGGTAGTCGAAGAGGATAAATCCTCTTCTTCACCCTTCGCTGCGGCTCGGGTTGGTGAGGAATTAAAATGCGAGGTTAGATTTTCAGTGGCCATAGTAGATAAAGACGAGTTTAAAACAAAATACCTTGAAGAAAAAAAAGAGGAAAAAGCTCCTAAACCTCGAACTAAACTTCCCCCCTTAAAAATAGGAAATCTTTTTGCTGCTTTACCGATTATTCAAGGCGGTATGGCAGTTAGAGTGTCCTTGCACAATTTAGCTGGAAACGTTGCCAAAGAAGGAGCAGTGGGCATTATTGCTGTTTCTGGCATGCAAGACCTTAACGAAGTTAAATCAGAAATAAGGCAGGCTAGGAAAATTGCCGGCCCCCAAGGAGTAATCGGAATAAATATTATGGGAGTAGTGGGTCACTTTCTAGAATTAGTAGAAGCCGCTATGGAAGAAAAAATTAATTTAATTATTCAAGGGGCCGGATTTAGAGAGGACATTTTTGAATTGGGCAGAAAATATAATGTCCCCATATTTTCTATGGCTTCTTCTCTCAGGGTAGCCAAGAGGGGAGAAGATATGGGAGCAGCAGCTATTGTCATTGAAGGAGAAGATGCTGGTGGCCACCTGGGTTTTCCCAAGAGTCATCCCTTCAGAAAGACCATTGATATTGTTAAAGAAGTAGTTAAAGAAATAAAAATTCCAGTCATTGCGGCTGGGGGCATTTTTAATGGTCGAGATATCGTGGAAATGTTAAAAGCCGGAGCTAAAGGAGTTCAAATGGCCACTCGTTTTGTGGCTACCGAAGAGTGTGACGCCCATCAAAATTTCAAAGAAGCCCATTTAAAATCCAAGAAAGGAGATATTGTCATTATCCATTCGCCGGTTGGTCTGCCCGGTAGAGCGATTAAAACTCCTTTTGTTAAAAAAATTTTAGAAGGAAAAGCGCCCAAGCCAGATCCTAAAAAATGTCAAGGATGCATTGGAGTTATTTGCGACAAAAGTTATTGTATTTTAGAGGCGCTGGAAAATGCCAGGAAGGGCGACTTAGAAAATGGTTTAGTTTTTGCTGGTTCCAACGCCTGGAGGATAAATAAAATAGTTCGGGTTAAGGAATTAATCCAAGAATTAGTCAAAGAAGCCAATGAGATTTTAAGAAAAAACCCTTATTAGCAGAAAATTATTATGCTTAGTGAAAAAATTACCAAACTTTTAGGAATTAAATACCCAATTGTGCAGGGAGGAATGGCCGGAGTTTCAGAATCAAAATTAGTTTCAGCTGTTTCCAATGCCGGCGGACTAGGGGTAATTGGTTCTGGTTTTTTCCCTCCTTCCTGGCTGGAAGAAGAAATAAAAAAGACTAAAGATTTAACTGATAAACCCTTCGGAGTCAATCTCTTTATGCGCAATCCGGGAATTACTGAATTGATAAAAATTATCATTAAATATCAGGTGCCAGCGGTCTTCACTGGCGGTGGAAATCCCTTACCAGTTTTTCCTTATCTGCAGGCGGGCGGAATTAAGGTTATTCCGGTGGTTGCCTTAAGTAGATTGGCCAGAAAAATGGAAGATAGTGGAGCTGACGCCGTGGTAGCTGAAGGAATGGAATCAGGCGGCCATATTGGAGAAAACAGCACTTTGACTTTGATTCCCCAAGCTAAATCCTTATTGAAAGAAATTCCTTTGATTGCGGCTGGCGGAATTTATGACGGAAAAACGGCAGCAGCAGCTTTTTTACTTGGGGCTGACGGTATTCAAATGGGGACAAGATTCTTAGCCAGTAAAGAGTGTCAGATTAACGAAGACTACAAAAAGAAGGTTGTTGAAGCAACCGATGAGGATATTACGGTGGTGGCTCGATTCACTGGCTATCCCGTTAGGGTAATTAATAACGAGTTTGCTAAAAAAACCAGAAAGTTTGAGGAAAAAAATCCCTTTCCTGAAGAAGTAAAGGCCGAGAATTTTGCTGGCTCTAGGGCTTCAGCTGGAAATGTTGAGGAAATTCCTTTACTCTGCGGGTTATCTGCCGGAGGAATTGAAGAAATTAAAAGTTGTCAAGAAATAATCGAAGAGATTATGAAAGAATTGGGAAAACTATAATGAATCCTTTACTTTCTTGGTGTTGCAAAATTTTTTTAGCTCCTTTAGTCAAATGGTTTTTTATCAAAGAAGTCAAAGGGAAAGAAAATATTCCCAAAAGAAATTTTATTTTGGTTTCCAATCACCAAAGTTATCTTGATATTATTTTTGATGCTTATTTATGCGTACCCAGAAAGTTTCACTTTATTGGCCAGATTGAAGGATTCAAACCGCCCTTAAAATGGTTTATTGCTGCTCTTTATTTTCTTTCCGGAGTTATACCTCTGGACAGAAAAGAAGATTACTCCCGAGAAAAAGTAATGGACTTAGCAATTAAAGTACTTAAGAAAGGAGATATTTTAGTCATTTACCCTGAAGGGAGGAGGTCAGTAAACGGAGAAATTCAAGAAGGAAAATGGGGAGTAGCCAAGATTTTTTTGAGAACTGGAGTTCCTATTTTACCAGCCGGCATTAAAGGTGCTTTTGAATTGTTGCCTCCTCACGGAAAATTAAAAATAAAAAGAATTGTTAAAATTAATATCGGCCAGCCCCTCTTTTTTAAGGAAGAACTTTCTGAAGTCGGAAGCTTAGACGAAGATTCGCCGAAATACGAAGAAACCGTCCAAAAAATTACCAAAAAAATGATGACCGAAATTTCTAATTTATGCCAAACAATATAAAAAAAATACTCATTGCTAATCGGGGAGAAATTGCTTTGAGGATAATCCGCACCTGCAAAGAGATGGGGATTAAGACCGTGGCTCTTTTCCCCACGCCAGTCGAGAAAGAACAATTTCTGGAAGCAAAATTAGCTGACGAAGCTTGTTGTTTGGGAGAAGAAGGAGTTTTGGGGTATTTGGACCAAAGAAAAATAATTCAAATTGCCAAAAAAACTGGAGCTAACGCCATTCATCCGGGCTACGGCTTTTTAGCTGAGAATGGTGATTTTGCTGACTTTTGTCAAAAAAATGACATTAAATTTATCGGACCTAATGGCGATACTCTAAGACAGTTGGGGAATAAAATTGAGGCTAAAAAGATTGCTAAAAAAGTTGGTTTTCCTTTACTTCCCGGGACTGAAAAGACGACGAAAGATGAAAAAGAATTTTTAAAGATTGCTGAAAAAATAAAACCACCTTTTCTCTTGAAAGCAGCTAACGGCGGCGGCGGCTTGGGGATAGAAATTATTGAAAAAGAAGACAAAAAGCAGTTATTGGAAACCTTTCAGAAATTAAAAAGAGAAACTAAAAGCGCCTTTGGTTCAGAAGAAATCTTTATTGAAAAGTTTTTTAAAAACCCCCGTCACATTGAATTTCAAATTTTAGGTGATGGCCAAGGGAAAGTTTTGCATTTTGGCGAAAGAGAATGTTCTATTCAAAGGCGTCATCAAAAATTAGTGGAAGAAGCTCCTTCTCCTTTTCTTGATAAAAAAATGAGAGAAAAAATGGGAAAACTGACGGTAAAGTTTGGCGAACGTTTAAAATATGAAAGCTTGGGGACCATTGAGTTTTTGGCGGGCGAAGATAGGAAATATTACTTCCTAGAGGTTAATCCCCGGCTTCAGGTAGAACATCCCGTAACCGAATTAATTACTGGAGTAGATTTAGTAGAGTTACAAATCAGGATAGCTAACGGAGAAAAGTTAGAACTAAGACAAAAAGATATTAAGTTTTCTGATTGGGCGATGGAGTTCCGTATTTACGCTGAAGACGCTTTAAACAATTTTCAATCCCGGGAAGGTTTTATTACAAATTATCTACCGCCAGGAGGGAAAGGGGTGGAAATTCACAGTTTTTGTCAAATGGGTCAAAAAATCTTTTCTTATTTCGACAGTTTAATTTCTAAAATAGTTGTTTTTGGTGAAGACAGAAAAAAATGCTTGCAGCGGGCCAAAAGAGTTTTTGACGAATATCTTATTGAAGGAGTGCCAACTCTAATCCCCTTTTATGAGATTTTATTAGAAAACCAGAATTTTCAAGAAGGTCATCTTTCCACCTCATTTATTGAAAGAGAGAATCTTATTGAGATTTTAAGAAAAAGACAATCAGAAAAAAAACCGCTGATTAGCAAAAAGAAAGAAACTGAAATAAATAAGGAGGCCCTAGCCAGGCTGGCCGCCCAGTTTTATTTAGAATTAAAAGAAAAAGAACCTCAAGAAGCAATAATTAGTAAATGGAAGTTGGCTGAAAGAATGAGCCTGGGGGAAGACTACAATCCACCCACTGCATCCTTCCGCTAAAAGTTGACCCCTTAAAAGCATGAAGACTAAAATTAAAATTGGAGACAAATCTTATCAAGTTGAAATTTCTGAATTGAAAAAAGATTTAGTTAAGGTTAGAGTGGAAGATACGGACTTTTTCTTTAGTAAAAATGAATTCGGAGAAATTATTCCGGTTGAAGCCCAAGATGAAAGGTTAAAAACTTTAGCTGAGGAGAACGGGGTTTATTTAGAAACCTTAGCTGAAAAGGAAATTAAAAGTCCGATTGCCGGCACTCTCTCTACTGTTGAAGTAAAAAAGGGAGATAATTTAAAGCCCGGCCAAAAGGTGGCCACTTTAATTGCTATGAAAATGGAGAATGAAATAATTGCCGAGACGGTCGGAGAGGTCAAAGAGATAAAAGTCAAAGAGGGACAATTCGTTAATGCCGGCGATATTTTAATCGTCTTAAAGTAGATTAAAGCAAATGCAGATTAAAAGTTTTAAAGTTCTTCCTTCCACCAATCAAAAAGCTAAGGAGTTGGCTAAGAAGGGAGCCAAACCTTGGACAGCGATTGTGGCTAAAGAGCAGTCCGCGGGTTATGGCAAAAAAAAGGTTTTTTGGTTTTCTCCTCCGGGCGGTCTTTATTTTTCTGTTATTTTACCCAAGAGTCAGATTGAAGACCTGCAAACCATAACTGTTTTGGCCGCTTTTATTGTTACCAAAACCATCAAGGATAATCTTCTTCTTGAACCCCTGATTAAATTACCCAACGATGTTCTGTTGAATGGGAAAAAGATAGCCGGAATTTTAACTGAAAATATTATTGGTCGGGATGTTAAATTATCAGTGATTGGGATTGGGTTGAATACCAACATTAATAAGTTTCCCAAAGATTTGGAAGATGGAGCAACATCCCTTAAAATAGAATTAGACAAAGAAATTGACAATCAAAAGATTTTAGAAGAGATTGTTTTAGGGCTAAAAGAACAATTAAAAACCATCAGCCAATAAATTTTATGAGTTATAAAAAAGACATCGAAAAGTTAAACGCCCGGCGGGAAGAATTAGAGAGTCCAGAATTAGTAGAAAAACAGCATCAGAAAGGAAAACTAACAGCCAGGGAAAGAATTAATTTATTGGTCGACACCGATACTTTTGTAGAATTAGATCCTTTTGTGGAAACTCGTTTTCACATTTTCGGCTTGGATGAAAAAAAATTCTCTGGTGACGGTGTCATTACCGGTTTTGCCAAAATTAACAATCGCCAGGTTTATCTATATAGCCAGGACTTTTCCAAAATGGGGGGTTCTTTGGGAGAAATGCACGGTGAAAAAATCGTTAAGATAATTGAACTGGCTCAAAAAACCGGCTGTCCAATTATTGGAATAATTGATTCTGGAGGGGCCAGAATTCAGGAAGGCATTTCCAGTTTGGATGGCTATGCGGCCATCTTCCGGGCAATGATTCGCGCCTCCGGGGTTATTCCTCAAATTACTATAATTTTGGGTCCTTCAGCTGGCGGCGCTTCCTATGCCCCGGGACTTTCCGATTTCGTTTTTATGGTGGAAGGAATTTCTCAGATGTATATTACCGGACCCGAAGTGATTAAAGCGATAACCGGAGAAAAAGTTTCTTTTGATGAATTGGGAGGAGCCGGCATCCACAGTTTAAAGTCGGGTTGCGCCCACTTCGTTTTTAAATCAGAAAAAGATTGTCTGGCCGGAGCCAAAAAACTTTTATCTTTTCTCCCTCAAAATAATTTAGAAGACCCTCCCAAGCAAAAAGCCCTTTTCTCGGAAATTTTTGAAAGAGAAAACCCAAGATTGTTAGAAATCGTTCCGGAAGATGAAAAGAAGGGCTACGATATGAGAGAAGTAATTGGAGAAATCTTTGATAAAGGTTCTTTCTTTGAAATCCAGCCAGGTTTTGCTTTAAACTCTATCGTCGGACTAACCAGATTGGGAGGAAATGTAGTGGGTATAGTGGCTAATCAAACTAAGTTTATGGCCGGTACCTTAGATATTGATTCTTCAGACAAAGTGGCCCGTTTTGTCAGGTTTTGCGATGCTTTCAACATTCCTTTGATTAATTTGGTGGATACGCCAGGTTATCTGCCGGGGACAGATCAGGAACATCGGGGTATTATTCGCCACGGAGCTAAAGTTTTGTATGCTTTTGCCGAAGCTGCCGTTCCTAAAATTAGTTTAATTTTAAGAAAAGCTTTCGGCGGGGCTTATATCGCTTTATCCTCCAGAAAATTGGGTCAAGATATAGTTTTAGCTTGGCCTGCCAGCCAGATTGCCGTAATGGGTCCAGAGCAGGCAGTAAAAATTATTTACAGAAGAGAGATAGCCGAAAGTAAAGACCCTAAAAAATTAGAAAAAGAAAAAATTCAAGAACTAAAAGAATTCTTCCTAAATCCTTATCAGGCAGCTAAATTAGGTCAGGTAGATATAATCATTCATCCCAAAGACACCAGAATGACGCTGATTAAATGCTTGGAGTCGCTCTTAAATAAAAGAGAAGGAAAAGTTGCCAGAAAACATGGCAATATTCCTTTGTAGAAATTTTCAATTTATTTCGGTTTCTAATGATAAACCTTTATTTATTTTTAATTTTTATCGTAGCTTATCTGTTGGGCTCTTTCCCCACGGCTTATTTGATTGTTAAAAAATATACCGACCAGGACATTAGAACAATTGGCACTGGGAACGTAGGGGCAATGAACGTTTCTCGGGCTACGGGCAGGGGTAGTTTGTTTTGGTTGACGGTAGCTATTGATGTAGGCAAAGGAGCTCTGGCAGTGTTGCTGCCTCAGTGGTTAGCTTTTCTGGGATATGAGTTAGTTTCAGCTATTACCTTAGCTGGTTTGGGAGCAGTTTTGGGACATTGCTATCCTGTTTTTTTAAAATTCCGGGGCGGCAAAGCCCAGGCCTCTTTAATCGGAGTTTTAGGCGTTTTGAATTGGCAGTGGTTATTAATTCCTTGGGGAGCAATAGTTATTTTTTCCATTTTGGCCTCAGGGTTTCTCTTTTTGGGCCAATTTTTAGGAACAATTTCTTTACCAATTATTGCTTATTTTTTGGCCCCTAAATATTTTTGGCTTTGTCTATTAGTGGCCATTCCTATTTTTATTAGACAATGGCCAAGGTTTATTCCTATGTTAAAAGGAGAGGAACCGAAATGGTATTGGAAAAAAGTGGACCCCTTTCTTCAAAAGAAAGGTGTCCAACCTCCAAAGAAATAAAAGGTGTCGCTCCCCCGGGACCTTATAACCCGTGGCTCGCGACTGATTCATGAACAATAGAGAAAAAATCGGGTTAGTGACAGATGATATTTGTTCTTTGCCAGAAAAACTGGTTAGTCAATGCCAGATAGAAATTGTTAAAACAAAATTATCTTTTCCGGAGTGGGAGAAAAATCCCGAGAGGAACATGTATCAGGTAATGGAAGAAACCAAGGCCTATCCTAAAACCTCAGCTCCCTCTCCCGGTGACTATTTAAAAACTTATAAAAAAGTTCTTAAAAATTTTGATGAAGCTTTGGTTATTACCCTTTCTTCCAATTTGTCGGCTACTTATAGTTCGGCTCGTCAGGCTAAAGAAAAGAAAAAGTAGAGAAAGATTTGAAAGCCGAAGTAGTTTTTATTTCTTTAGTTCCTTCCATTGTCGGGGCCAATTCCGGCCCCGGAACCTTATTAGCTGGGACAATTTCTTATGTTTAATGCAATTTTATTTATCATTTTAGGTTATCTTTTGGGTTCCGTCCCTTTTGGTTATATCTTTTCTAAAATTTCTGGAAAAGATGTTTTGAAAATTGGCTGGAGAAAAACCTCCGGCTCCAATGTTTTTAAAAATGTTGGTGCTTGGCAGGGTTTATTGACCGGCTTGGGCGATGTCGGCAAAGGATTTTTAGCTGTCTGGCTGGCTCAAAACTTTGGAGAGTCAGTTCAAGTTCAAGCTTTTTGTGGAGTAGCTGCTGTTACCGGTCACAACTGGTCAGTTTTCTTGAAATTTGCCGGTGGCCGGGGAATTGGCACTTTAATTGGTGCTTTTCTGGCGTTATCTCCAACGATTTTAGGTCTTTCAGTAATTTTCTTAATCGGCTTAGCTTTAGTTTGGAACGCAGCTATTGGCACTATTTTCTTTCTGGTAGCCGCCATAATTATCGCCGCCGTTTCGGGTCAACTGGAAACAGTCGGTCTCCTTCCTTTAGTTTCTTTATTGCCCGTTTTTATTAAAAGACTTAGCCCCGTAAAAGAACTATCTTTGAAAGACAAAGAAATAATTAAAAATCGTCTAATTTTTGATGACGATATTCCCCGCTGGGATTTAAGGATAAAGAGGATAATACAAAGATTGACAAAGACTTAAATTTTACTAAAATATAATTAGTCCGCCAGAGGTGCGGACACTTTTTCTAAAATGTTTAGCGACATTGATTTAAAAAATTTTAGCTCTGCTATTGCCCAGGTGGCCGAGGAAAAAGGCATTTCTAAAGAAAAAATTTTAGAAACCATTGAAATGGCAATAGCGGCTGCCTATAAAAAAGAATATGGAAAGAAGGGGCAGGTAATTAAAGCAAAGCTTAGTCCGGAAACGGGCGAGCTTAAGTTTTGGCAGGTAAAAACAGTGGTGGAAAAATCAATGATTTATACCGAGGAGGAATTGGAAAAGCTAAAGGAAAAAGACAAGGAAGAAGAGGAAGAAGAAAAGAAAGTCCGTTTTAATCCGGAAAAACATATTATGATAGAGGAGGCCAAGAAAATAAAACCTAAAATAAAAGTTGGAGAAGAATTAGAAATGCCCCTAGAGCCCAAAGCCGGTTATGGCAGAATTGCTGCCCAAACCGCCAAGCAAGTTATCACTCAACGAATTAGAGAATCAGAAAGAGAAAGTATTTTTGAAGAGTACAAAGGAAAAGAAGGAGAGATCATTTCCGGGATTGTCCAGAGAATTGAAGGGAAAAATGTTTTTATGGATATTGGTAAGACCTTAGGGATTTTGCCCAGAGAGGAACAAGTTCCTGGAGAGTTTTATCGCCCCGGTCAGAGATTAAAAACCTTGGTTTTAAAAGTAGAACAAACCCCTAAAGGGCCGGTAATTTTTCTTTCCCGGGCTTATCCCAAGTTAGTTTCCAAACTTTTTGAATTGGAGGTTCCCGAACTTTCCGCTGGCCAGATCCAGATTAAATCAATTGCCCGGGAAGCAGGTTCCCGAACTAAAATTGCCGTAGCTTCCACTGTGGAAGGTATTGACCCTATTGGAGCAGCTGTCGGCCAGCGTGGAACCAGAGTTACAGCAGTGATTAATGAATTGGGGGGAGAGAAAATTGACATTATTGAATATTCAGAAGAACCTGAAAGATATATTGCTAATTCTCTCTCGCCAGCTAAAGTAACTGAAGTTAAGCGTCTTCCCAAAAATAAAGCCTTGGTGATTGTCCCCGAAGACCAACTCTCTTTAGCTATTGGTAAAGACGGTCAAAATGTCAGATTGGCAGCTAAATTAACCGGTTGGAAAATAGACGTCAGAGGTTTTGAGCAAGCTGAAGAGGAAAAAAAAGAAAAAGCGGTAAAATCTAAAAAACCTAAGAGTTAATATGTTATTTTTCCCAATTATCATTTCAATTTTTAGTTTAGTCTTCGCCTATTTTCTGGTTCAGGAAATTAAAAAAGCTCCTTCCGGCTCAGGAAAAATGATAGAAATATCCTCGGCCATAAGAGAAGGAGCTTTGGTTTTTTTAAAAAGACAATACAAAACCGTCGGATTAGTAGTGATAGTTTTATTTTTTGTTCTTTTAATAGCTTTGGGAGTAAAATCTGCCCTCGGTTTTTTGATTGGCGCTATAGCTTCAGCCATAGCCGGCTTCATTGGAATGATGGTTTCTACTCAGACTAATGTTAAAGTAGCCGAAGCTGCCAAAAGAGGATTAGCCCCGGCTTTTGACCTATCTTTTAAAGGCGGTTCGGTGACTGGCTTTTTAGTAACTGGCCTGGGACTGCTTTCAATTTCCGTTTTCTATCTCTTGACCAAAGATTTAATCGCCTTAATCGCTTTAGGCTTTGGGGGTAGTTTAATTTCACTCTTAGCCAAGCTGAGCGGAGGAGTTTACACCAAAGCAGCTGATATTGGAGCAGATTTGGTTGGTAAAATTGAACAGGGCATCCCTGAAGATGACCCCCGAAACCCGGCTGTTATTGCTGACCAAGTTGGAGATAATGTTGGTGATTGTGCTGGTATGGCTGCTGACCTTTTCGAGACTTACGTAGTGATAATGATAGCAGCTATGGTTTTGGGCGGACTTCTTTTCCCAGATTTGTCAGCAGCTGTTATTTTGCCCTTAATTTTAGGTTCCATTGCTATTTTAGCTTCAATTATCGCCACCTTTTTAGTTAAGTTATCCCCGAACAAGTCAATTATTTCTGCCCTTTACCGAGGTCTAATTGGGGCTGGAACATTGTCAGCTTTAGGATTTATGCCGGTAATTATCAAAATCAGTAAAAGTTTTCAGACCTCTTTTGTTAATCTTTATTTCCCGGTTTTGATTGGGCTTTTAATTACTGCTGGTATGTTTCTTATTACTGAATACTACACTTCCAAAAAACATAAACCAGTTAAATCTATTGCTCAGGCCTCTCAGTCAGGACACGGCACCAACATTATCACTGGTTTGTCAGTGGGGATGAAAGCAACCGTTTTCCCGGTTATGCTGATTTCTGTTGGTATTTTGCTTAGTTTTTGGTTAGGAGGGATGTACGCTCTGGCCATTACCGCGGTAACTATGCTTTCTTTAGCTGGCATAATTATCGCTTTGGACTCTTACGGCCCAATTACCGATAATGCAGCTGGTATTACTGAGATGGCCGGTCTGCCAGAAGAAAGTAGAGAAATTACTGATACTTTAGACGCTGTTGGTAATACTACTAAAGCCGTAACTAAAGGTTATGCCATAGCTTCAGCGGGCTTGGCAGCTCTGGTCTTATTTTCAGTTTATACCCAGCTCCTGCTGGATTTGGGAGCTAAGATTAATTTTCTCTTGGAGGACCCTAAGGTTTTGGTAGGATTATTTTTTGGCGGGATTATTACTTATTATTTTGCTGCTCTTTCTTTAGCTGCCGTAGGTAAGGCAGCAGGGAAGGTAGTAGAAGAGGCCAGAAGGCAATTTAGAGAAATAAAAGGATTGATGGGGGGAGAAGCCCGCCCCGATTATTCCAATTGTGTGGATATTGTTACTCGGGCTGCTCTGCGTGAAATGATAGTCCCGGCTTTATTGCCAATAACCTTGCCAGTTTTAATTGGTATTATTTTAGGGCCTGAGGCCTTAGGAGGTCTCTTGATTGGTTCAATCATTGTAGGAATTTTCTTGGCTCTGCAAATGACTTCTGGAGGCGGAGCCTGGGATAACGCTAAAAAATATATTGAAGAGGGAAATTTTGGTGGTAAAGGATCTCTTGCTCATCAGGCAGCGGTTACTGGTGATACGGTCGGTGACCCCTGCAAAGATACGGCCGGCCCAGCCATCAACCCCATGGTTAAAGTGCTTAATATCGTCGCTTTATTAATTGTTAGTTTTTTGGTATAGTATTGTCATGAACTTAATTCCAACAGTCATTGAAAAAAGCCAGTTTGGAGAGAGAGCTTATGATATTTACTCCCGGCTCCTTAAAGAGAGGATTGTCTTTTTGGCCAGCCCCATTACTGATCCTGTAGCTAACTCTATTATTGCTCAAATGTTATTCTTAGCCTCCAAAGAGCCAGAAAAAGATATTCAACTTTACATTAACACTCCTGGAGGTTCAGTAACGGCCGGGTTGGCCATTTATGACACCATGCAGTATGTCAAGTGCCCTATTTCCACGGTCTGTATTGGCTTGGCAGGTTCTATGGGAGCTACCTTGTTAGCTGCCGGTGCTAAAGGAAAAAGATTTGCTTTACCCAATGCTCAGGTTTTACTCCATCAAGTAGCTGGAGGAGTAACCGGGGAAGCCGTAGAGATCGAAATTACGGCCAAACAAATTATCAAGATTAAAGAAAAGTTAAATAACATTTTAGCCAAACATACCGGCCAGCCCTTGGAAAAAGTAGAAAAAGACACTGACCGTGATTTCTATCTGTCAGCCGATGAAGCCAAAGAATACGGCCTGATCGATGAAGTAATAAAAACAAAGGTGTAAGAAAATTTTACTTCATCTTCCCCGCTGCGTTTGCTTATGCTCACTTGCGGCATTGATGAAGTGATAAAAACTAAAGAATAGGGTAAAATAAAATAACTATATAAAAAAGGTCGGAGGTTAATTTTTTAATCAGTTTACTTTAATGAAAAAAAATCAGGCAATTATTATCGGGATAGTGGTAATTTTAATCTTTGGTGGAATTATCGGCTGGACCGCGCTTCAAAAGGGTCAGCTTCCTGGCGGAGAAATCGTTACTCCAGAAGAAGAGGAACTTAAAGAGAAGTTTAATCTGTCGGCCGTCGTTTCCGAGGTTGATACCGAAAATAGTTTTTTAATAGTAAAACCAACCGGAGAAGAAAAGGAAATTAAAGTAGTTTTGTCAGATGACACCAGATTAATTAAATTAGAATTCCCTTTTGACCCCGCAAATCCTCCCGCAGAGGCTACCTTTACTCCGATACAAACAGCAATAGAAATTTCCGATTTCCAGAAAGGAGATAGTGTCTTTATCAAAGCCAAAGAAAACATTGCTGGTAAAACTACAATTAGCAACATTGATTTTATCCACATTTTACCGTAATTAGCGTCTTTTTATGTTGATTTCAAAAACTCCTGTAGCCATTATCAGGAGTTTTTATTTTCTATAGCTTTCTGTCAACCCTTCACCTTTAGTTAGAGGTAAAGGGTTGAGCTATCTATGTTCAACTTAATTTTTAATTGTGGTAAAATTTTAGTAGAGTTATGAAGCCAAAGAATTTTATCTTATTATTTATTTTGGGATTATTTATTTATCTTTTGCCGAGTGTGGCGGAGGCGGCTTGTCCAATAGGTTGCGTTCGGTATGTTCCTAATGGCAGTGAAGAGCTTTGTTCTCCGGCAAGTGGTTGCGAATGGGGAAAACCCTATGCTATAACATGTAGCGGACCAACCGGAGGAACTGAGCGACTTGGCATTATTGGAAGTATTAATCAGGTTGTTGATATGCCGGTTGACACATACCCTGTCTTTGTGGAGAGTTGTTCTATCGGTAGCTCAAAATGCAAATTAGATGCTTTCCCCTCAGGCTCTAATGGCCAGAACTGTACTGCTCGAGATCGATGTGCAAATCCTGTTTGTAGTGAGTGTGCTAAATCCGGCAAGTGGGATGCATCCGAATCAAAATGTGTTAGTTGTAATGGGAAAAAAGAAGAATTAATAAGAGGTGATACTTCTGAAGTCTACGCTGGTTGCGCCGGTGTTATTTCTAGCTGTAGCGATGAAGGTAATACTGGTGATGGTCAATGTGAATCGGCCTGCGGAGCGAATGCTGCCTGCGATGAAGTAACTGACGGAAATCCGTGTGCAGTAGGAAAATATTGTGAGGCACTGGGAAGAAACTGTCAATCAGGAGATTATTGCTCAGGTTGTGTCTGTTTATCAGATAGCTATACTCTAACTGTTACCAAAGCTGGCACTGGTTCGGGAACAGTAAGCAGCTCTCCAGCTGGCATTACCTGTGGGGCAACCTGTTCAAGTCAGTCTGCCTCATTTAGCAAAGGCACCTCAATCACCTTAACAGCCGCAGCTGCCTCAGATTCTACTTTTGCTGGTTGGTCGGGAGATTGTACGGGAACCGGCTCTACCTGTAACCTAACTATGAATGCTAATAAAAGCGTTACGGCCACTTTTAATCTTAAACTGCCAAACCTTAAGATTTCTGATATCGAAGATTTTGATACAGATAAAAAGGTTTATTACACCATCCATAATCAAGGCAATGCTACTACCGGAGCCGGCTTTAACTGTTCTTTATATGTAGGTGGCACTTATAAAGCTTACCAGTACTTTAGTAGTGCTTTAGGTGCAGGTCTTTATCGAGATGGCGTATTTTCAGGTTGGACTTGTACGCCTGGCCAAACCTACTCAATTAAAGTCTGTGCTGATGATAAAAATGGTGCCAGTTTAATTGCTGAATCGAACGAAAACGATAACTGCCGGACAGAAAGTCTCACCTGTCCCTCAGAATGCACCGGCTCTATTAATGTTACTCCGGAATCAGATACTGAACCCTGTGACTTTACCATTAGCATCTATAATGTTGATTATTGCCAGGGCCTAACCTGGCAGGTAACCAGAGATGGTTCCTCTATTGGTTCGGGCACAGTCACCGGTGACACCAACTGGGACAGAACTCTTTATGATAATGGATTAGGCGCAGATAGTTCCATTAACTACAGGTTGTATATTGATGGTAATTTAAAAGACTCTGATTCAGTTTCTTGTCAGGAAGCAGGTTGTGATTGTAGCAGTTGGGTTAACCAAAGCTGCGGTTATTCTGACTGTGATAGCTATCATCTGGCTCGGACCAGAACCTGTCCCAATGACTGCGACATTGAGCTTGAATGTCTGTGCGATGAATCCTGCTGTAGTGCCTGGAGTAATCAGGGCTGCGGTCCTACTGGCGGCTGCACTGAGACAGAAATGTCTCAAACCAGAAATTGCGGTGATTGCCCTTATTCAGAATCACAATGTATCTCTGACCCAAGCTGTGGCGCAGCAGGTATTAATCCTCCTCAGGTAACTACACATGAAGCTACCAACATTACCCAAACCTCAGCCGCTCTCAACGGTAACCTTCTGAGTTTAGGTTATGACCCGGGGACTTGTCCTGATTGCCAGTGTATTGTCTGGCTTGAATGGGGAACCAGCGGCACAGCAGGAGCCAGTGGTTCTTACGGGAACAGCACTACGCCAAAGCCAATGACGGCGGCCAGCTCTTTTACGGAAGTTATTTCCGGTTTAAGCCCCGGTATTACTTATTATTTTGAGGCTTTTGCTAAAAATGGCGGTAGTTGGTAAAATTAATTAAATGAATAAAAAAATAATCCTTTCAATATTATTTATTTCTATTGTAGGAGTTTTGTTTTCTTTTTCTGTCCAGGAAGCTTGGGCGGCTACTGAAGTATTAAGACCAAATGCTGCTGGGGACGCAGGCGACATGGCTTCGGGTTCGATTGAAGGTCAGTATCCCAGTTCTGGTGCACACTGGGATAAAGTTGATGAGGCAACAGCTGATGATGCTACTACTTATGTTTATTCCGCCGTCGGTTCTTTTCGAGAAGACTTGTATAACCTTCCTAACCACAGTGTTGGTAGTGGAACAATAAACTTCGTCAAGATTTACTATAGGGGTCGTTGTAAGGCTAAGGATACATATGGGTGTACCGTCTGCGCCATACTAAAAACTAATGGTGACGAAAAAAAAGCCACCAGCTGCATTCAAATTGCTAGCTGGACAACATATTCCCAGCAGTATAATACTAACCCTACTACTGGATCAGCTTGGACCTGGGCTGAAATAGATGCTCTCCAAATCGGTGGCTATATCGGAGGATATAACGCTACTTATGCAGCTCAGCTCACCCAGCTGTATGTTGAGATTGATTATGCTTCTATTACTCCTCCCACTGTTACCACTGAACCTGCTACGGTTAATCTCTCAAACAACCAAGCCACTTTAAAAGGAAAATTGGTTAGTCGGGGCGGGGCTAGTTCTTGTAATGTTCGCTTTGAGTATCGAAAGCCTGGTGAAAGTGGTTACCCCAATACCACTTCTTGGCAGACAATTTCTGCTGACAATGCTTCTTTTAGCGCTAATGTTTCTCTAACTACTCAAACTGTTGCCGGTAACACTTATCATTATCGGGCAGTAGCTGATTGTACTGCTTATGGTGGTGGAACTGCCCAAGGAACAGATAAACAGGTGGTAATTTACCTTGCTTCCGG
>Ga0315551_10000054_pt1 | contig 81123 bp, 73 predicted proteins | sample SalMarSW160290MG_FD_203678 | JGI IMG/M metagenome (GOLD analysis project Ga0315551, IMG submission 203678) | Salt marsh sediment microbial communities from the Plum Island Ecosystem LTER, Massachusetts, United States - Salt Marsh Sediment SW1602-90 ...
GGTGGCCCAGCCCGAAGGCGACCTGACCCAGGCCGGTCTGGTGCTCTCGTTGCTGGTCGCCGTCGCCATCGCCAATCTCATCGACCTCCAGACGTTCGTGTTCGTCGCCGTCGGCACCGCCCTGGCGTGGCTGTGGGACGCCAGTGAGGCCCTCAACCGGCGGGGAGCCACCCTCAACGTGATCCCGCTCATGATCGGCGCCACCGCCGCCGCCAACGGCGCCTACCGGTGGGGCGTCGCCGGGTTCGCCGGCGGGCTGGCGGTCGCGGTGATGGTGACGCTGGTGTGGACGGTGGTCGATTCCGGGCACCGCAGCCTGGAGGTGGCCACGATCTCGGTGCTGGTGAGCGCCGCCGGGGCCATGGCCACCGGGGGCCTCACCCTGGTGCGGATGCGCAGCGCGCCCGAGGTGAGCGCCTTCCTCATCATCGCATCGGTGGCAGGACTCGCCGCCTGGGCGGTGCATCGCAGCGGCGGCGAGATCGCCGGCCTCGACCCCAACCTGGCGACCCTGCTCGGGGCGCTCGGCGCCGGGCTCGCCGTGGGCCTCGTGGTCGACACGATCTCGGTCGGGCACCTGCTGCTGGCGGCGGTGGCGGCGGCGGCCGGCCTCATCACGGGCCGCCTGCTCGGGTCGCTGCTCCGCACCGGCTCGGTGGTGCACACCGCCCGAGCCCCCGGCCTGCTGACGATGTTCGACGGGGCGACACTGGGCGCCGCCGCCTACTGGGCGGCGATCTGGCTGTTCGGCTGACGAGCCGGGCTCGGGAGCGACGCGATGGGTCCGCGACTCGGGGCGGAGCGCCGCAGCAGCCGGCGCGCCACCTGGCTCGCTCTCCTCGTCACCGTGCTGTGGAGCTCCTCGTGGGTGATCATCCGCTTCGGGCTCGACAACGAGGGACTCGAGCCGATCATGTTCGCCGGGCTGCGCTACGCCGCGGCGGCGCTGGTGCTCCTGGTCACGGTGCTGTCCCGCCCGGCGGCACGGGCCGGCATGCGGTCGGCGCTGCGGCGCGGGTGGGGCGAGCTGGTGGCACTCGGCCTCGTCTTCTACACCGTCACCCAGGGAGCCCAATTCGTAGCGCTCGCCCATCAGCCGGCCGCCACCACCAGCCTCGTGCTCTCCCTCACCCCGCTGGTGGTCGCCGGCCTGGCGGGACGCTCCCTCGGGGAACGCCCCAGCGGGCGCCAGGTCGGCGGCGCCACCCTGGTGGCGGTGGGGGCCGGCCTCTACTTCGCCGGTTCGCTCGGGGCCACCGTGGCCGGCATGGTGGCCGCCGGCGTCGGGTTACTCGCCAACGCCGCCTCGGCGCTGCTCGGTCGCCGGGTCCACCGCATGGAGGGCGCCATTCCCCTCGTCACCACCACGGTGTCGATGACGGTCGGGGCCGGGGCGCTGCTCCTCGCCGGCCTCGTCACCGAGGGCTGGCCCCACCTCACCGGGCGGGCGCTGCTGATCGTGCTGTGGCTGGCCGTGGTCAACACCGCCCTCGCCTTCACGCTCTGGAACCTCTCCCTCCGCCACCTCACCGCCACCGAGTCGGTCGCCATCAACAACACCATGCTGATCCAGATCGCCGTCCTCGGCTGGATCTTCCTGGCGGAGGTGCCCGGACCCGGCCAGCTCGCCGGAATCGTGCTGGTGACGGTCGGCATCGTCGCCACCCGGCGTCCCGGGGCCGGCGCGCCGGCGCGGGACGGGTGAGGGCCGCCTCGGGCGGGTGGCCCCGGGAGCACACTCGCCAGTACGGCGAAACATCCAGCGGATGCGCTCAGCTTCCGGGAAAGGGCTATCCTCGATTCCCGCCATGCGATGTACGCGCCGTATTCGTGCGCTCACCCCGCTGTTGATCCTCGCCCTGCTCGCGGTAACGCCGGTGGGGGCGACCGCGCAGACCAAGAGCCAGGTCGACCAGGCGAAGACCGAACGGGACGCCGCCTACCAGAAGCTCGCCGACGCCGATGCCGACCTGGAGGCGGCCCTGGCCGAATTCCAGGACATCAACGCCCGGCTCGAGGACCTCACCTATCGCATCACCCGCATGGTCGACCGCATCAAGCAGGACGAAGCCGAGGTGCGGGATCTCAAGCAGCTCGCCCAGGATCTCGTCGTCGAGGCCTACATCAACGGGGGCACCGGCATCCTCGACCTCGCCATGGACGCCGGATCCATCCAGGACATCCTGACCCGCCAGGTGCTCATCGAGCGGGCCACCGACGCCAACCTCGTGACGCTCGACCGTCTCGAGGCGCTGCAACAGGATCTCGATCGCCGCAAAGAGGAGTTGAAGGCCAACGAGGCCGAGGTGGCGGAACTGAGCGCCCAGGCCGAGGCCAACGTCGGGCGCCTCGACGAGGCCAGGCAGGCCCAGGCCGCGGCCTACGCCGATGCCAAGGCCAACTACTCCGACGTGCTCGCCCAGTACGAGGCGGCGGAGCGGGCCCGCAAGGTCGCCGAGGCCGCCCGCAAGGCCGGCGCCGCCGGCGGCCTCCCCGCAGGCTCCATTCCCGGGTTCATCTGCCCGATCACGAGTGGCGCCAGCTTCATCAACGACTGGGGATTCCCCCGTTCCGGCGGCCGTACCCACAAGGGCAACGACTTGTTCGCTCCACGTGGCACCCCGGTGGTCGCCGTCACCGCCGGCACCGTGCGGCTCAAGAGCAACAGCCTCGGTGGCATCACCGCCTTCCTGGTGGGGGCCGAGGCCACCTACTACTACGCCCACCTCGACGGTTATGCGCCTGGGATCGCCACCGGCCAACGCGTCGCCAAGGGCACCGTGCTCGGCTACGTCGGCAACACCGGGAACGCCATCGGCGGCGCGACCCACCTCCATTTCCAGCTCCACCCCGGAGGCGGTGCTCCGGTGAACCCGTACCCGACCCTGCGGGCGGCGTGTCCGTGACGGTTCCTTGGTAGCCTCGGCCTGGCACAGAAAGGATCGGCTCTGAACCACCAACGCAGGCGCATCGACATCGTGCTCGACCCGGACTTCGTCGCCGACGTCGAGACCGTGCCGCTCGACGAGCTGCGCAAACGCCGCAAGCTGTGTGACGAGCTGGATACCGAACTCTCCTACTACCGGCGCCTCCTCCACGGACGCATGGACCTGCTCGCCTTCGAGATGCGGCGCCGGGCCGGCGAGGAAGAGCGCAGCCTGATCGAGGCGCTGCCGGAGATCCTGACCGGGAGCGACGCCGACGACGGCGGGCAGCGCAGCACCCTCCCCAAGGCGCTGCCCATCGATCCGCCGCAGCCACCCGCAACGGGACGCCGCTCGGTCGATCGGGTGCTCGGCGACGATTTCCTCACCCACCTCCCCGGCATCGACGACGCCGAGCTGGAGGACATCCAGGCGGCCCTGACCGAGATCGAGAGCGAAGTCTCCCGGCAACGCCGCGGCGTCTACGAAGCACATGAGCTGATCCATGCCGAGCTGATCCGGCGGTACCGGGAGGGCCTCGCCACCGTCGACGAGCTGTTGCAGCCGAGCTGAGTGCCCCCGCTCCGCATCCGCACGGTTCGATCCGGACTCGCCGAAGCGTTCCACGTCGCCAGCGCCGTCGCCGCCGACTCCTCCGGCCGGGTCCTGGCGGTGTGGGGTGAACCCGACCTCCCGCTCTTCTACCGGTCAGCGATCAAGCCCTTCCAAGCCACCGTCGCCGATGAGGCCGGGGCCGGTCTCGCCCCCGAGCAGATGGCGCTGGCCTGTGCCAGCCATTCGGGGTTCCCGGCCCACCTCGCCCTCGTTTCCTCGATCCTGGGCGGCGTCGGACTCACCACAGCCGCCTTGCGCTGCCCACCGGCCTGGCCACTGAGCGACGCCGCCCGTGACATCCTGGTTGCCCGCGGTCACCGGGCGCCCCGCCCGCTGTTTCACAACTGCTCCGGCAAGCACGCCGCCTGGCTCCGGGCCTGTCGCGCCGCCGGGTGGCCGGAGGAGAGCTACCTCAATCCGAATCATCCGCTGCAACGACAGGTGCGCGAGGTGGTCGCCGACGTGACCGGCGTCGATCCCGAACCGGCCGGTGTCGACGGCTGCGGCGCTCCCACCCTGCGGGGATCGATCCGGGGCCTGGCACGGGCGTTCGCCCGGCTCACGGAGGACCGGCGCTTCGCCGCCGCCGCCACCGCCATGCACCGCTACCCCGCCCTGGTCGCCGACAACCTGCGCGGCGACGGGCGGCTCGGCGCCTGGTGGGGTGGGCCGGTCAAGGTAGGAGCGGCCGGTCTCGTCGCCGCCGGGCGACACGGGATCGGCGTCGCCGCCAAAAGCCACGAGGGATCGGCGTCGGTGGCGCTGGCGGCGTTGATGGAAGCAATCCGGTGCCTCGAGTTGTTGCCACAGGTGGCGTGGGACTCCCTGTGCGACGTCGCCCGGCCCCCGGTCTGGGGCGGCGGCGTCGTCGTCGGCTCGCTCGGACCGGAGCCGGGGGAATGACCACGAACCGCACGGGGAAGGGCATGCACGTTCACGACGACTGGGCGACCCCCGCCTTCGAACTGGACCCGGTGGCCTCACACACCGGTCCGTTCCCGCGGCGCGCCTTCCTTCGCGCCTGGTGGGAGTACTGCCGCCCTGCCGGCGCCGAACTCTTGCTGGCCGACGCCGGCGACGCGCTGCTGCCGCTGTACCGGCACGCCGACCGCCTCGAGTTCCTCGGTGACCCCGACCTCACCGACTACCACAGCCCGCTCGGAGACCAGGTCCCGGCGGCGGTGGCGAAGCTCGCCGCCGCCCTGCCCGGCGGGACCCCCTTCCGTTTCGGCAGCCTGCCGCGCGAGGCGGCCGACGTCGTCGCCGCCGGCTTGGCGGCGGCCGGCTGCCGGGTCGAACCGGAACGGCACGAAGTGGCGGCGGTGCTCGACCTACCCGACGACCCCGACCGTTACCTGGCCGGCCTCGACAAGAAGCAGCGTCACGAAGTACGGCGGAAAGGGCGACGGTTCGAGGCCGCCCGCGGCGCGCCGCGCCTGCAGCGTGAGCAAGGACCGGGGGCGGTGGAGGCCTTCGTCGCGATCCACCGTCGCGCCGACGGGGAGAAGGGCGGGTTCATGTCGCCGGCCCGGGCCCGTTTCTTCGCCGCCCTCCACGACGACGTCGGTGGGGTCATCGACGTGCTCCGCGGTGGGGACGGGGTGGCGGTGGCCGCCGGGTTCGGGTTCGAGGACGCCGCCGGGTACTACCTCTACAACTCCGCCTTCGAGCCGGAGGCGGCCACCGCCTCGCCGGGGATCGTGCTGGTGAACCTGCTGATCGAGCACGCCATCCGGCGCGGACTGCCACGGTTCGACTTCCTCAAGGGCAGTGAGCCCTACAAGTTCCGGCTCGGGGCGCGTCCCCGCCCGCTCTACCGCATCACCGGGGCGTTCGGGGGTGGGGCGTGATCAGCCGGGTCGCCTTCCTGTCGCTCCACACCTGCCCGGTCCAGCTCCCCGGCATCGGCGACGCCGGGGGTATGAACGTGTACGTCAACGAGGTGGCGAAGACGCTCGCCGGGCGCGGCATCGAGGTGGTGGTGTTCACCCGACGCACCGGATCCGACCCCGAGGTGGTCCACGTGCAGCCCGGCTACCGGGTGGTCCACGTCACCGCCGGACCGGCGGCACCGGTGCCGATGCGCCAGATGCCGGGCCTGGTCGGCGACTTCACCGAAGAGACGCTCGGCTGGATCGACGCCAACGGCCTCACGTTCGACCTGCTCCACAGCCACTACTGGCTCTCGGGCTGGTCGGGGGTGATCCTCAAGGAACGCCTCGGGCTGCCGCTCGCCAACTCGTTCCACACTCTGGGGCGGATCAAGGACCTGAATCGCCGGCCCGGCGAGCCCGGCGCCGGGCTGATCCGCACCGTGGCCGAGCAGGAGGTCATCGCCCGCTCCAACTGCGTCATCGCCTCGACCCCGGCCGAATACGACGACCTACTCGAGCACTACGGCGCCAGTCCGGAGCGACTCTGCACCTCGCCTCCCGGCATCGACCACGCGGTCTTCCGGCCGGGAGAGCGGCGCGCCGCCCGGGTCTGGACCGGTCTCCACGACTACCTGGGTGACGACCCGGTCGTGCTCTTCGTCGGGCGGATCCAGCCGCTGAAAGGGGTCGACATCGCCATCGCGGCCTGTGCCGCCATCCCGGAGTCGGCAACGTTCCGGCCACCTCATCTGGTGGTGGTCGGCGGCCCCAGTGGCCCGGACGGGGGACCCGAGCTGACCCGGCTCCGTGAGCTCGCCTCCGTGCTCGGCGTCGCCGACCGGGTCCATTTCCTCCCACCGCAACCCCACGAGCAGCTGGCGCGCTTCTATCAGGGCGCCGATGTCCTCGTCATGTCGTCCCGCAGTGAGTCGTTCGGGCTGGTGGCGGCCGAGGCCCAGGCATGCGGGCTGCCGGTGGTCGCCGCTGCGGTGGGCGGGCTCCGCTTCGCCGTCGAGGACGGGCGCTCCGGCTTCCTGGTCGACGGCCACGAGCCGGCCGCCTACACCGAGGCGCTCACACGGGTGCTGGGTGACCCCGGCCTCGCCACCAAACTCGCTCGGGGTGGGGTCGAGTTCACCGACCGCTTCTCCTGGGCGAAGACGGTCGACCACCTCATCGAGCTGTACTACGGCATCACCGCCCGGTGATCTCGTCCGGCCCGGATGGCCCATTTCAGGGGTCCCGCCTGAAGCGTTCCCACCGGATCGGCACACGATTCGACACGACCGCGGCGGGCGCGAAAAAACGCGGTGCCGGACTTGTCGACACGCCGTTGTGCACAAGACCCTGTGGATTGCTGTGGATATGTGGAGAAGCCGCCGGCTTGAGCGGGAAGTAGCCGCAATTGGCGCGCCAACCCCGATCTGGGAGTGAGGATCCGGGGTGGAATCGGCCCCAACGACGCACTTGAATCGTGCGCTCCGTCTTCGTAAGGTCGAAACGGTAAAGCCCAAGGGGCTCGAGCAACCAGACCTCGTTCGGGGAAGTGCGGGGACAGGCTGCGGAGGTTCCTTGGGCTTTGCCACGTCCTCCGGCCACCCGCCCGTGATGGGTGGGGTCAGAACCCGAAGATCAGCTCGCTCAGCCGGACCCTGGTGGTCTCGTAGGTGTCGAGGTTGATCTGGAGTGATCCGAGGCGGAGCCCCTTCATCTGCTCTCCGAAATGGGTGGCGACCCGGACCACGCCTTGGTCGTATTCGAGGGCGCCGAGGCCGAGGCACCGTCCCTCGCCATCCTGGACGCCGACCAGCATCCCGGCGAGACGGGAGACGTCGAACCCCTCCGGCAGCGTCGGGGCGAAGACCGAGGTGTGGACCCTCCAGCGCTGCAGCGGCGGCTCCAGCGCCTTGCGGAACGAGGCGATGCGGCGGGCCCTCCGCTCCACGGGACTGGCCGGGACCAGGTCGGGGGGCGGGGCCGCCTTGGCGATCCGGGCCGACAGGAAGCGGCGCAGCATGCCGATGATCGGCTCCATCTCCTCGCCCCGCTGCATGACGATCACCAGCGTCGGGGCGCACACCTCCATCAGGTGGTACTTGAGCGTCTGCCCCAGCACGCCGGAGACGACGCTGGTGGTGTCGAGCACGATGAAGTCGGCTTCCTGGCGGGCGATGTCGACGAGGGTCGCCGTCGACACCACGTGGGGCAGCACCACCCCTTGGGGTTGGGTGGATCCGACGAAGCGCAGCTCGTCGGCGTCACCCAAATTGGCCAGGTCGTCGCGGCTCCGCACCCAGCGGAGCCCGACACAGGCGGGAGGGCCCACGGTCGACACACCCACGTCGGCGTCGATGAAGGCAACGGACATTCCCTCGTCGAGGGCGCCCTCCAGCAGGTAGCGGGACATGGTCGTCTTCCCGGTGTCGGCGCCGCCGACCACCATGATGACCCCGCGTTCCCCCATGACGCGCTCCCGCAGGGACGCGTAATGCTCGGCTGGCTCCTCCAACGACTTTCCTCCGATTCCTCCCAGCGATTCTATGCCGGCGCCGCGGTGAGACCGTGGACGTCCTCCGGGGAGCCGTTCCGGCCGGTAGTCTCGCACCGGACATGTGGGAGGACTTCTCAGCAGTGCGGTCTGCTCCCGCCCGGCGCCATGGGGAGACCGGCCCGGCTCCGGTCCGCGGCGAGGCGAGGTGGCGATGGCTCGCGTCGAGGTGAGCCGGCTCATCGCCGCCCCCGTCGCCGGTGTCTGGGCCGACCTCGCGGCACTCGAATCCCATGTCGAATGGATGGCAGACGCCGAACGCATCACCTTCCTCACCGCGCAGCGCCGCGGCGTCGGAACCCGCCTGGAGGTGGCGACGAGGATCGGCCCGTTCCGGCTCGCCGACGTCATGGAGTTCGTCGCCTGGGACCCGCCCAACCGCATGGCGATTCACCACGTCGGGCTGGTGACCGGGAGCGGCGAGTTCGTCCTCGAGGAGGAGGGCGGGGCCACCCGGTTCACCTGGCGGGAGGAGCTGCGATTCCCGTGGTACCTGGGGGGCCGCCTCGGAGCCCTGGTCGGCGCCCGGGTGCTCACCGTGGTGTGGCGGAGGAACCTGGACCGCCTGGCGGGACGCTTCCCGTCATGAGCGGCCGGGTGCGAGGCGGCGGGGCGACCCGCGAGAATGCCGCCTCATGACGGGCCGCAGGCGTCCGAACTGGTGGGGCGGGCGCTTCCACCTGGTCGTCACCATCGTGGTATTCGTGACGCTGGCGTCCCTCGACAACGCCGCCATCGCCGCCATCCCCCAGATGGTGCTGCCGGTGACGGAGGCGCTCCACACCTCGGAGACCGCCATCGGGGTGATGACGGCCACCGTGATCCTGCTGGCGGCCCTCACCGCCGTCGCCTGGGGGTACTGGGGGGACCGCTCCGACCGCAAGCGCCTGCTGTTCGCCGGCACCCTGCTGTGGGCGCTGGGCGCCTATCTCAGCGCCGGCGCCGACCGGTATCGCGAGCTGTTCGGATGGCAGGTCCTCACCGCCGTGGGGCTGGGGGCGATCGCCTCGGTCGGCTTCTCGGTGATCAGCGATTTCGTCTCACCGCGGCACCGGGGTGTGGCGATGAGCTTCTGGGGTCTCGCCGAAGGCCTGGGCACCGTCGCCGGAGGCTTGGTGGCGAGCCAGCTCGGCGCCGAGGACTTCGGGGCCCCGTTGCGCCTCATCGCCCTGCTCGGTGTCGGGTTCGCGGTGCTCTACCTGTTCACCTTCTCCGCGCCCCGCGGCTTCCGGGAACCGGCGCTGCGGGCGATGCACGAGGCGGGGGATCCCTACGAGCACCGCATCGACGCCGGCCAGATCCCCGATTTGTTCCGGCGTCGCACCAACGTGTGGCTCATCGCCCAGGGCCTCAGCGCCCAGTTCGCCTACGGGTCGCTCATCTGGGTCCCGCTGCTCTACCAGGAGAAGGTGGCGGCACTCGGCTACGACGTCGAGACCGCCACCCGGGTCGGGGGCCTCATGGCGGCGATCCTCCGCCTCGGCGGCCTGTTCTCGATCCTGGCCGGGGCGATCGGCGACCGGATGCAGCGGCGCTCCCTAGGCGGCCGCGCCGTCGTCAGCGCGGTCGGCATCCTCGGGGCGGTCCCGTTCTTCCTCGTCTTCTTCTTCATCCCGCTGCACGGCCTCGAGGTCACCAACGGGGCGAGCACTTCGACGCTCCTGCCCGAGGTCCTCCACGCCCTGGTGACAAACCCGTGGGTGGCGGCCGCCTTCTTCACGTCGCTGCTCGCCCTGGCGCTCACCTCCGCCGACTCCCCCAACTGGTTTGCCCTCGTCTCGGACGTCAACCTCCCGGAGCATCGCGGCACCGTCTTCGGTCTCGGCAACCTCTCGAACGGCGTGGGACGGGCCGCCGGGAACGCCCTGACCGCGGCCGCTGCCGGCGGTTTCGAGCGGGCCCTCCCGCCGCCGCTCAACTGGGCGGTGGGCCTGGCGGTGTTCCAGGTCTTCTTCCTCCCCACCGGGTACTGCTACGCCCGGGCGGCCGGCACCGCTCCGGGGGACATCAGAGCGGTCGAGGCGATCCTCGAGCAGCGGGCGGCGTACCCCCAAAGGCAGGGCCCGGCGCGGTAGAGTTCCGGCAGTCACAACCGAGAGGGAGGGGGTTCAGATGGTACGAAGACTCGCGTTCCTGCTTTTCACCACCGGTCTTCTGCTGGCCATGATGCCATCCATCGCCACTGCCGGGGTCGAGCCCGAGGGGGCGTGCTGGGGAACCGCCGTCATCAACGGCGTGACGTACACGCCGGACAACGACACCCGGTCGAACGCGATCCCGATTCCCGACGAGGAGGGGGTCCTGATCGACTACACCGGCACGGTGAACTTCGAGAACCTGGATCACAGTGGAGAGATCGCGGTCCGGATCGCGGGATTCGACATCGGCATCGCCGAATGGGGTGATCCCAACACCGACGACACCCGCGGCGCCGCCGGTATCTACGAGCTCGACGACGCCTACGAGAAGATCGACGACGTCGTGCCGTTCGGCCGGGTCCCCGGGATCTGGGTGGTGAGCGGCTCGCACACCGCATCGGGTGGAGAGTGCTCCGGCACCGCCATGATCAAGATCGAGGGCAACCCGCTGTCGAACCCGCTCGGATGGATCGCCCTCGGTGGGCTGGTCGTGTTCGGAGCGGGGATCGGCTTGGCGGCATTCGCCCGACCGGGGAGGCCATGATGCGAGGACGACCGATCCTGGGAGCGATCGCCGGGCTCTTCTTCGGAGTGTTCCTTTCGCTGAACCTGATGCTGTGGGGAATCTGGCCGCTCGACCGCGTGAGTGTGTTCGGGCTGCCGGTCCTCTTCCTCGTCATCGGGCTGGTGCTCGCCATGCTGGCGCCGCTCGGCCGCAAGCGGACCGGCGGGACCGGCATGCCGAGGTCCGAGGTCGAAGAACCCGCCGAATAGCGCCCGCTTCTCTCCAGGGAGTGGGCGACCGCACGTGAAGCTGTCTTCGGCGCGCCGACCCGAGGCCCCCTCAGGTGTCGGAGCGCATTCGGTGACGCGCCCAAAGGCCGGCGCCCGCAACCAGGGCGACCCCGACGACGAACAACGCCACCAGGGCTGCGGCGGCGTCACCGAAGAAGTGGAACACGGTCTGGGGCACGAAGAGGAAGATCCCGGCGGCACCGAGTATCAGGGCGCTCCTGTGGTCGCCGATGAGTCCGACGACGGCGAGGAGCGCCGCGGTCACGAGACCCAAGGTCAATCCGATCGCCTCGACATCGGAGCCCGCCACGATCTGTGCCCCGAACAGCGCCGTGGCCGCCCCGATCGCGATCCCGGTCTCCCCGGGTGGGAGCAAGCCGCGGCGCGCGACGAGCAGCCACACCGCTCCGAGTCCCCAGTAGGTGAGGCCGGCCAGTTCCTGGGAGTCGAGGCTGGTGAACATGGCGACTCCTGTGGCCAGCATCGCGGCGCTCCCGAAGACGACCAGGTGCTGGAGCACGCGGCGGCGCATGATGAAGAGCGCGACGGCGTAGCCCGTGCTGATCGCTCCGGTCGTCATCGTCGCCGCCTCCTCCGACCACTCGACGAGATCGAGCACGGTGATCCAGGCGGCGGCCGCCAGCGCCGCCACCGAACAGGTCCACAGCACCGACGCCAGTCGGCCGGCGGCCGGTTCGCCGGACTCCCCAATGAAGGATCCGCCGCCGAAGAAGGCGACGGCGGCCAGCAGGAAGAGTCCCGCCTGAGCCCACCACACCAGGTCTGCCCACACGTCGGCAGTGAGGATGGCGATCGCCCAGAAGGCCAGGGCGGCACCCACATAGCCGAGGATCTCGGTGACGATCGGGACCCGGCCCACCGACGTCTCGGGCGGCCGACGTGCGGCTTCGGCGACACGGATCGCCTCCGCCTGTTCGCGGGTGATGAGCCCGGCAGCCGTCCATGAATCGAGGCGTGATTCGAGATCAGGCATGAACCCTCCCCGGGATTCGATCCGGGTCTCGCCCTCCTCACAATACCAACGCCGGGCCCCCCGGAGGGCTCGGAGTGCGGGTCAGTCTTTCGAGCCGGAGAGGGCGGTGGCGACGCCGAGCGTCACGAAGATGCCGCCGGTGAGGTAGCGCTGGGCGGCGATCACCTTGGGACGTCGCCACAGCCACTCACCGAAGGTGCCGGCGGCGAGGGCATAGAGGCCGTCGGTGACGACGCCCATGGCGACGAAGACCGCCCCAAGCAGCAAGAACTGCAGCGCCACCGCCCCCCGGTCGACGTCGACGAACTGCGGGAGGAAGGCCAGGAAGAAGAGCGCGGTCTTGGGGTTGAGCACGTTGACCCAGATGCCCTGGGTGAAGACCCGCCGCAGGCTGCGCTCGGTACGGCCGGGCTCCGCTCCCGCATCGGAGCCACGCAGCCGGCGGATGCCGAGGTAGATGAGGTAGACGGCCCCGAGGTACTTGACCACCGAGTAGGCGACCGCCGACTTCGCCAGGAGGGCGGAGAGGCCGAGGGCGGCGCCGACGACGTGCACCATGGTGCCGAGCGCCACCCCGAGCACCGAGGCGATCCCCGCCCCGCGACCCTGGTCGATGCTGCGGGCGATGATGTAGAGCACCGCCGGCCCGGGGGTGAGCAACAGCACCAGGGAGGCGAGGAGGAAGACGGTGAGTGCCGAGGTGTCGAGCATGGCGCCGGCAGGGTAGCCGTCCCCGACCGCCGGCTCCCTCCCGGCGTCAGGGAGGCAAGCCACCACTCTCTTCTCGTCCCCCCTTCTTGAGCGGGACCGGCGCACGAAGTGCGCCGAGGGGGGTGCGGGGACGCCATGGTGCCGGGGGCGGGACTCCCCCACTCCACCCTCCCCGGTCTCGACAGACGGCTGGGTGAGAGACGAGCGGACGGTGGCGCGGGATCGCGGAATGGCCTCCGAGCGCGAAAACGCGGCCCCAGTCGCGAAAGAAAACCAGCCGGAACGCTTGCCCCTCGGGCGCTCCCGGCGGTAGAACGGCTCCTGTCTTCCCCAGCACCGCAGCACGGTGGTGACGCGTCGTGAATACCCTTGACGTAGTTACAGCGGTGTAACTAAGATGGACATCCCTATGCGATATGTGGGGTCACGCTCACTTCCTCACCCCCACATGTTGTAGGTGTGGGCAAAGTTGTGGAGAAGTCTTCGCCCGGACGCTCAGAGGGCCGGTAGCCAGGGAGGGACCAGATGACCAAGGGTTTGCGGATCGAACGTCGGTTCACGTCGGAGCGGATCAGCCCGTACGACACGATGGAGTGGACCCGGCGGGACTCGAAGATCACCAATCCGGACGGGTCGGTAGTGTTCGAGATGAAGGACGCCGAGGTGCCCGCCCGGTGGTCCCAGGTGGCTTCCGACATCATGGTGTCGAAGTACTTCCGCAAGGCCGGTGTCCCCGAGCTCGACGAACGCGGCAACCCCACCTTCGACGACAACGGCAAGATGATCACGGGTCCGGAGCGGTCTGCCCGCCAGGTCATCGAGCGGCTCGCCGCCACCTGGCGTTGGTGGGGTGAGCAGCACGGATACTTCGCCTCCGAGAACGACGCCGAGATCTTCGAGGACGAGCTCGCCTACATGCTGCTGCACCAGATGGCGGCCCCTAACTCGCCGCAGTGGTTCAACACCGGCCTCCACCACAAGTACGGCATCACCGGCACCGAGCAGGGCTTCTGGTACGTCGACCCGGAGACCGAGGAAGCCGTCGCCTCCCCCGACGCCTACAGCCGCCCCGCTCCCCACGCCTGCTTCATCAACAGCATCGACGACGACCTGGTGAACCCGGGCGGGATCATGGACCTGTGGGTGCGCGAAGCGCGCCTGTTCAAGATGGGCGCCGGCTCGGGCGCCAACTTCTCGCACATCCGAGCCGAGGGCGAGCAGCTCTCGGGGGGCGGCAAGTCGTCCGGTCTCATGAGCTTCCTCAAGGTCGGCGACCGGGCCGCTGGCGCCATCAAGTCGGGCGGCACCACCCGCCGGGCCGCCAAGATGGTCATCGTCGACATCGACCATCCCGACGTCGAGGCCTTCATCAGCTGGAAGGCCGCCGAGGAGGACAAGGTCCGGGCGCTGGTGGCCGCCGGGTACCCGGCCGACTTCAACGGCGAGGCCTACGCCACCGTCTCGGGCCAGAACTCCAACAACTCGGTGCGGCTCTCCAACGAGTTCATCCAGGCGGTGCTCGACGACGCCGACTGGGAGCTGACGGCCCGCACCAACGGCACGGTGATGAAGCGGGTCAAGGCCCGGGACCTGTGGAGCCAGATCGCCGACGCCGCCTGGCGCTGCGCCGACCCCGGCGTGCAGTTCGACACCACCATCCAGGAATGGCACACCTGTCCGGCCGACGGAAGGATCCGGGCCACCAACCCGTGCTCGGAGTACGTGTTCCTCGACAACACCGCCTGCAACCTGGCGAGCCTCAACCTGGGCACCTTCTTCGACGACGCCACCGGCGAGTTCGACCTCGACGGTTACCGCTACGCCATCCGGCTCTGGTCGATCGTGCTCGAGATCTCGGTGACGATGGCCCAATTCCCCTCCAAGGCGATCGCCGAGGGGAGCTACGACTACCGCACCCTCGGGCTCGGCTACGCCAATCTCGGCTCGCTGCTGATGCGCATGGGCATCCCCTACGACTCGGACAAGGGTCGGGCGATCAGCGCCGCCCTCACCGCCATCCTCACCGGGTACTCCTACGCCACCTCGGCGGAGATGGCACGGGTGCTGGGCCCCTTCCGGCGCTTCGCCGCCAACCGCGACGCCATGCTGCGGGTGATGCGCAACCACCAGGCGGCCGCCTACAACGCTCCCCAGCGGGAGTACGACGGGGTGTCCACCAAGGTGGTGGGCATCGACCCGGCCTCCTGCCCCTCGGCCCTGCTGCACGAGGCCCGCAACGCCTGGAACATCGCGGTGAAGATGGGTGAGGAGTACGGCTACCGGAACGCCCAGGTGACCTGCATCGCCCCCACCGGCACCATCGGCCTGCTGATGGACGCCGACACCACCGGGGTCGAGCCCGACTTCGCCCTGGTGAAGTTCAAGAAGCTCGCCGGCGGCGGCTACTTCAAGATCGCCAACCAGTCGCTGGCCCCCGCGCTGCAGCACCTCGGCTACGCCGAGCGCAGCATCGAGCAGATCCTCGAGTACGTGGTGGGAACCATGTCGATGCACGGCGCCCCCCACGTCAACTCGGCGACGCTGATCGCCAAGGGCTTCACCGGCGAGGACATCGAGAAGATCGAGCGCATCCTCCCCGGCGTCTTCGAGCTGCGCTTCGCCTTCAACCAGTGGACCCTGGGCGAGGCGACGATGCAGCGGCTCGGCTTCACGTTCGAGGAGTACAACAAACCCGGCTTCGACATGCTGCGGGCCCTCGGCTTCACCGGGACCCAGATCCAGGAGGCCAACGACTACATCTGCGGTCACCAGACGATCGAAGGAGCACCGGGGCTGCTCGACGAGCACCTCCCGGTGTTCGACACCGCCAACCGCAACGGCCGGCTCGGGCAGCGCTTCATCCACCACACCGGCCACATCAAGATGATGGCGGCCGTGCAGCCCTTCATCTCGGGGGCGATCTCGAAGACGATCAACATGCCGAACGAGGTGACCACCGACGACATCGAGGAGTCCTACCGCCTGTCGTGGGAGCTGGGCCTGAAGGCGATGGCCCTCTACCGGGACGGCTCGAAGGCGTCACAGCCGCTGTCCTCCAGTAGCGACGAGACGGTGTCCGAGCAGGACGAGGACGGCCTGCAGGACGCCCTCGACGGAGAGATGGAGATGGTGTCGGGCCAGATCGTCCACGGCGGCATGTTCGCCCCGGGCGTCTCCCCCACCCAGGCGTACAAGGAGATCCACCGGCCCCGCTTCCTGCTGCCGGGACGGCGGCGCGGGTACACCCAGGAGGCCCGGGTCGGTGGGCACAAGGTCTTCCTCCGCACCGGGGAGTACGCCGACGGCACCCTCGGTGAGCTGTTCATCGACCTGGCCAAGGAGGGTGCCACCCTGCGCGGCATCCTCTCCTGCCTGGCGATCTCGGTCTCCAAGGGCCTGCAGTACGGGGTGCCGCTGGAGGAGTTCGTCGACACCTTCACCTTCCAGACGTTCGAGCCCCGCGGCATGGTGGAGGGCCATCCCAACATCAAGATGGCGAACTCGATCATCGACTACGTGTTCCGGGCCCTCGGGGTGGAATACCTCCACCGGGACGAGCTGGCGCAGGTCCCGCCGGTGCGGGGCGAGCTGCCGGAGCCACCGGAGGGCATGGCGGTCGAGGCCGGCTATCAGATGGCTCTGGAGGATGCCGCCAAGGAGGCCGACATCGCCGCCCAGGCGAGAGCGGCCGAGTTCGTCGACGCCGAGGCCGACGCCTACGTCGAGATCGGCTCAGCCGTCGTGGGAGTGGGCGGCACGCCCACCCCGGTCCCGGCCCGGGCCCGCGGCGGCGTCGCCACCGCCACCGTGATGCGGACCGCGGCCGACGTGCAGACCGCGGCGCTGCAGGCGGTGCTCGCCGACAAGATGGGGGACGCCCCCCTCTGCGACACCTGCGGCCACATCACGGTGCGCAACGGCTCGTGCTACCGCTGCCTCAACTGCGGCGACAGCAAGGGATGTAGCTGAGGTCGGAAGGCAACCGGCGACGCGCGTGAGGGCGTCCCGACGGAGACGCCCTCCGTTTCGTTTGGGATGAATCGACCCCTCGCGGTCACACCGTGAGAAGCGCCGGTACGATGCTCGCTCCGACCCCGAAGGGACCGCACCATGGCGAGCATCCGCCGCCTCTCCCACGAGATCGCCGAAACGGCGGAGGGGCTCACGCTCATGGCCGCCGCCGTCGTGACGACGCCGTTCGTACGCTCCCGGCGCCTCCGCTGGGGCGCCACCAGCGATGAGGTGTCCGGTCCCATGCCCGGCGACGAGCTGGTCCCCGAGCCGAAGTGGAGCTACACGTACGCCATCACGATCAACGCTCCCCGGGAGCACGTGTGGCCGTGGCTCGCCCAGATCGGCCAGGGCCGGGGCGGCTTCTACAGCTACCAGACCCTCGAGAACGTGTTCGGTTGCCGCATCCACAACGTCGACCACGTCGTCCCCGAGCTGCAGCAGCTCGACGTCGGCGACCCGATCCGCCTCCACCCCAAGGCGCCGGCGCTCGAAGTCGCGGTCGCCGCGCCTCCCGAGACGCTGGTGCTGCACGGCGCCCCCAATCCCAACGAGCAGACGGCCGAGGGTGGCTTCGCCATCTCCACCTGGCAGTTCCGGCTCGCCGAGAACCCCGACGGAAGCACTCGCCTCCTCACCCGCGGACGCAGCGACTACAGCCCCGGCCTCGCCAACCGGGTGTTCTTCGGCCCCTTCCCGATGGAGCCGATCCTGTTCGTGATGAGCCGCAAGATGATGCTCGGCGTCAAGACGCTGGCCGAGGCGAGGCCCGGCTCCCCCTCCTAGCGGATCCGACCGGCCAATCGCGACCTCCGCCCGTTCCGCCTCAACGGTCGACACACTGATCCTCGCTCCCCCGAGACGCGAGACGGGACCTCGGGGCAGTTTCCGGGTGATCCCCGATGGATGCGAGTGCTCCCTCCCCACACCATGTCGGGAGTGGCGGACCCGCCGCCGCCCGTCTCGACCCGAGGAGGCCATCACGATGACCACCCGATCGGCCACGTCGTTCCGGGCCCACACCTTCGTGGTGCTCACACTCGGCCTCTCGGCCCTGGGCACGGCCGTCACCGGCATCGCCGCCCACGTTCGCGACGAACCCGGCGCCCTGCTCTCGGCCCATGTCGCCCTCGGCATCCTGGCGATCGTGTTCGGCGCCCGCCACGTCGTCTTCCATCACCGCGCCCTCGTCGCCCAGGTGCGGACGAGACCCCGCGGCCGCGTCCGCTCCGAGCTGCTGCTCGCCGCAACGGTGGTCGCCGCGGTGGTGGTGCTCGCCGTCGTCGCCGGCTGAGCCGGCTGAGCCTCCTTCCCTGAGGGCACCCTGACGGCGCTCGGGGTCATTCCAGGGTGATCCCCAATGGCGCCTGCACCGTGCTCCCCGCACGATGCCCGGGAGACAACGAGACAACACCGCTGCGGCACCCGAGTCGTGGCGACGTGAGGAGGAAGTCATGTCCACCCATGGATTCACCGGGAGGCTGGCCGGAGCGACGGCGCGCCACCCGTGGCGCACGATCGCCGTCTGGCTCGTCGTGCTCGCCGGAGCGGTGATGCTCGCCACCAACCTGGGAAGCGTGCTCACCGAGGAGAGCGACTCGACGGTGCAGACCGAGTCCGAGCGCGCCCAGGACCTCGTCGACAGCCACTTCTCCATTCCGATCACACCCGGAACGGAAGCCCTGACCCAGGAAGCCGAGTACGTGCTCGTCGAGAGCGAAGGCGCCACAACCGACGATCCCGAGTTCGCGGTGGCATTGCAGCGCATCGTCGCCGAGCTGCGGCAGCTCCCCACGGTGACTTCCGCCGTCTCCACCCTCGACGGTATCCCCGGCCTCGTCTCGGATGACGGCACCGTCGCCCTCATCCCGGTCGAGCTCGCCGGCGAAGGCGAGGCGTCCGACCTCGCCGCGCCGCTCGTGACCGTCGTCGAGAACGCCGACGCCACCCCCGGCTTCCGGGTCACGACCATCGGCAACGGCTCGGTCTGGAACGAGGTCGGCGCCCTCGCCGAGGACACCCTGCAGCGGGGCGAGATGCTTGGGGTGTCGATCGCCTTGGTGATCCTCGCTCTGGTGTTCGGGGCGCTGGTGGCGGCAGGGATCCCCCTCATCCTCGCCGTCGTCTCGATCGTGGCGGCGCTCGGCATGACCGTCATCGTTGGCCAGGCGTTCGAGCTGTCCTTCTTCGTCGTGAACATGATCACGATGATCGGGCTGGCGGTCGGCATCGACTACTCGCTCTTCGTCGTCCAACGGTTCCGGGAGGAACGCGCCAAGGGGCGCGACGTCATCTCCGCCATCGAGCACGCCGGCGACTCCGCCACCAGGGCCGTGTTCTTCTCTGGGATGACCGTCGTCATCGCCCTGCTCGGGCTGCTGTACGCCCCGGACACGGTGATGCACAGCCTCGGCATCGGCGCCGTGCTCGTCGTGCTCGCCGCCGTCGCAGCCTCGCTCACGTTGCTGCCGGCGGTGCTCGGTCTGCTCGGCGACCGCATCAACCGGGCCAAGGTCCCCTTCGTCTCCGGCACCACCTACCACGAAGGTGGCAATAGGTTCTGGCACTGGGTGACCCGCCTGGTGACGGCACGACCGCTCGTCAGTGTCGTGCTGGCAGGAGGGCTGCTGCTCGGCCTCGCTTCGCCCTACCTGAGCCTGCACACCGGCCAGAACTTCGTCGAGTCGCTCCCCGAGCAGTCCAACGCCCGCCACGCCTGGACCGTGCTCATCGACAACTTCGACGTCGGCGCCGTGACCACCTCGATCGTGGCCGACGGAGACGCCACCGACCCGGCGGTGACCGCGGCGGTCGCCTCCCTGGTGGCCGACCTCGAAGCCGACCCGGACTACGGGGAGGTCGAGACTCGGACGAGCCCCGACGGCGCCATCGTCGTCGTGGACGCCGTCACCAAACTGGACCCCTCCACCATGGAGGCGAGACAGGCGGTCGAGACGCTGCGCACCGACACGATCCCGGCGGCCTTCGATGCAACCGACACCGAGGTGCTCGTCGACGGCGAAGCCGCATGGACCGCCGACTACGTCGGCGAGCTGAACCGGCGCACCCCGGCGATCTTCGCCTTCGTGCTCGGGTTCAGCTTCCTGGTGTTGATGACCGTGTTCCGTTCGATCGTGGTCCCGATCAAGGCGATCCTGCTGAACCTGCTGTCGGTGGGCGCCGCCTACGGGCTGCTGGTGGCCGTGTTCCAGCACGGCATCGGAGCGAGCCTGTTCGGTTTCCAGCAGACCGACGTCATCGAATCGTGGATCCCGCTCTTCCTGTTCACGGTGCTGTTCGGGCTCTCGATGGACTACCACATCTTCCTGATGAGCCGGATCAAGGAGCGCTACGACGTCACCGGCGACAACGACGGCTCGGTGGCCTTCGGCCTCGGCTCCACCGGCGCCATCATCACCGGGGCCGCCCTCATCATGGTGGCGGTGTTCGGTGGCTTCGCCGCCGGCGATATGGTGATGTTCCAGCAGATGGGCTTCGGCCTGGCGGTGGCGGTGATCCTCGACGCCACCGTGGTGCGGTCGGTGCTGGTGCCGGCCGCCATGAAGCTGCTCGGCGACCTCAACTGGTACCTGCCGCGCTGGTTGGAGTGGCTGCCGCAGATCCACATCGAAGGCCGCCCCGATCCGGTGCTCGTCGTCGACCTGGACGGCACCGCGGATCGGACCCTGGAACTGGTGTAGCGGCCGGAGCGGAGGTAGCGGGCGCTCGACTTCCCGTCCGCTCCTGGAGGGGCACCCCCGGGTGCCCCTCCTCGCCGTTCCGGGTGACCTCAGCTCTGCCGGAACAGATCCATGCCGGCCGCCACCACCTCGCACGCCTCCCGCCGGTACGGGTAGACGCGGAACTGGACGTGGGCGATGCCACGATCCCGGTACCCGGCGAGGGCGGCTGCGATGTCGTCGGGCCCGCCGGTCAGCAGCGGTTGATGGCCCCAGTTGACCGGTTCGGCTCCCTCGCCGCGGTAAATGATCGCGGCCGTCAGCTCGAGAGTGGCCGGGTCACGGCCCACCTCCTCGCACGCCTGCCGCACCTGGGCCAGGCTCTCGTCGACGGTCTCCGGCATTCCGAAGTGGCCACCGTTCCACTGGTCGGCGTAGCGGGCGGTGAGCCGCAGCATGCGCGGCCCCGACCCCCCGACGAGCAGCGGCGGTCCGCCCGGGCGCGGGCTGCGGGGAAGGATCTCACAGCGCCGAGCCCGGTAGTAGGTCCCCTCGAAGTCGACCTCGCCCTCCCGCAACAGCGGGCCGATGATCTGGAGCGCCTCCTCGAACCGGTCGACCCGGTGGTCGAACGGGAAGCCGAAGGCATCGAACTCGGCCCGATTCCAGCCTGCCCCGATGCCGAAGATGAGGCGGCCGTTCGAGATCTCGTCCAGGGTGTGGGCTTGCTTGGCCAGCACCGTGGGGTTCCGGAACTGGTTGCAGAGCACGAGGGGACCGAGTTCGACCCGTTCGGTGACGGCGCCCAAGGCGATGAGGACCGCCCATCCCTCCCACATGCCGATGGTCGGAGAGTCGCCGCCGGGTCGGAACACCAGATGGTCGTAGATCCAGATCGAGTCGAAGCCCCGCTCCTCGGCCCACATCGCCTCGTCGCGGATCTGCTCCCACCGCGGCGCCGTCCCGAGCCCCGCGTCGTCGTCGACCAGGAGTGCCAATCCGATCTTCATGCCGCCTCCCGCCTCGCTGCCGGGGACCATTCTGATCGATGATGGGGAGGGGGAGGACGCGCCGCCGGCCGCCATGGGGGTGGCCGCTTTAGTTTCGGCGGCTCGATTGCCGATACAGGCCCCCCTGCGTCGGACACTCTGGATCGACCGGGCAGCCGGAGATCGCAGCGGAGAGAGTGCCGAGGATGGTCACCTCGATCGTGGACCCACCGTCACCGAGTGTCGTGCCACCCCGTTGGGAACCCGGGCCGGCATGGCAGCGGCAGGGGGATATGCCCCCGTTTCCGGCCCATGCGAGCGAGATCTCGCCGGGTCCGCGACGGCCTCGCCCCGGCGCCCGTTCACGAATGAATCGAGAGGTCGACAATGCTCGATTTGACCCGGCGAAAACCGCCACGATATTGTGAGACCGCTTTCAACAGGGGAGCATCGGTTTGCCTCAGACCCTGGATGATCTTGCCGAGATGAGTGGTGTCTCACGCGCCACCGTGTCTCGGGTCATCAACGGCGGCCCGGTTTCCGAGGCCACTCGGAACCGGGTTCTCGAAGTCATTGAACGCACGAACTACCGGCCCAACATGGCGGCGCGGAGCCTCGCCTCGGGCCGTTCCGGCCTGGTCGGCGTGGTTCTCCACATCCCCCCGGCGATGCTCTTCAAGGATCCCTACTTCGCCCTGCTGCTCGAGGGGATGACCGACGCCCTCGCCGAGCAGGCCGGCGGCATGATGCTGTGGCTGGGCAACCGCACCAAAGAGGAGACGCTGGACCGGATCCTTCAGGTCGGGATCCTCGACGGAGTGATCGTTACCGCCAACACCCTCGACGACCCGCTCGTCGACGGTCTCCTCGCCTCCGAGATGCCCACGGTGCTGGTGGGGCACCGGCAGGCCGACCTCTCCGCCAGCTACGTCGACGTCGACCATATCGCCGCCGCCGAGGAACTGACCTCGCATCTCATCGACATCGGGCGACGTCGCATCGGCCACATCAGCGGAAGGCGTGGCACGGTGTCCGGGGAGGACCGGCTCACCGGGTATCGTCAGGCCATGGCGCGCGTCGGGTTGCCCGTCGAGGGCCTCGTCGAAGACGGCGACTTCACGCCCGAAGGTGGGTACGCCGCAGCCTCCTCCCTTCTCGATCAGGGCGTGGATGCGCTCTTCTGTGGTAACGATCTCAGCGCGGAGGGCGCCCTCCGCGCCATCCGCCATCGCGGCTTGCGGGTGCCCGAGGACGTGGCGCTCGCCGGCTTCGACGATCTGTCCCTCGCCGCCGAGCTCGACCCCCCGCTCACCACAGTTGACCAGGGAGTGGAGGACCAGGGCGCGGCGGCAGCCCATGCCCTCTTCGACCTCCTCAAGGATTCGGAGGGGGGGCCGCGCCGAGTGACCCTCCCGACGAAGCTCGTAATCCGGCAATCAACCGTAGGAGGTGTGCCGGCACGTTGATGCCAGAACGCCCATCGTGCAGCCGCCGGAGTCTCCGGGGCTGCACACCACGAGAGAATGCTCCTCGAACCCTAAAAGGAGGAAGAGAGGCATGTTGATGACGAAACGATGGAGATGGTTGGCCGTTTTGGCGGTCTTCCTTCTCGTAGTCGCAGCTTGCGACTCGGGATCTGAAGACACCACGACGACCACCGCGGCGGAGCCCGGTGCGACCACCACGACCACCGAGGCGCCCATGGAGACCACCACAACGACGATGGCCGCGCCGTCCGGCGTGTACGAGCGTGCTGAGACGCTCTACACCTCGGGCACGCAATGGGGCCCGCCGTCCAGCTGGAACCCGATGGTGACCTGGGGCTACGCGACGGGGACTTTCGGTCTCGTCTACGAGCCGCTGTTCATCTACGACCCGCTGGCAGGCGAGTACACCCCATGGCTGGCCGAGGAGGGCACCTGGACGAGCGACAACGTCTACGACCTGACGCTCCGCCAGGGGGTCACCTGGTCCGACGGTGAGGCCTTCAACGCCGACGACGTCGTCATGACGTTCGAGCTCGGCCAGAAGTTCCCCTCGGTGCAGTACGCCCCGATGTGGGACTGGCTCGAGAGCGTGGTCAAGGTCGACGACTACCACGTCACGTTCACATTCAGCGATCCGCTGTACCAGGAGTGGGGGAACTTCCTCTACTCGCGGCCGATGCTCCCCGAGCACATCTGGTCGAGCATGACTGAGGACGAGGTCACCAACGGGGCCAACGAGAACCCCATCGGTACCGGTCCGTACGTCTTCGCGACAACTGACCAGGACCGCATGGTCTGGATGAAGCGGTCCGATCCCTGGTGGGCCACCGCGGCGCTCGGCCTCGACCCGCAGCCGAAGTACATCGTCGACGTGGTCAACGGCAGCAACAACGTCGCGCTGGGCATGGTGCTCCAGGGCGGTCTCGATCTGAGCAACAACTTCCTGCCGGGCGTCGCGACGCTCGTGGCAGGCGGCTACGGCGTTCAGACGTACTACCCGGATCCCCCGTACATGCTTTCCGCCAACACGGCGTGGGTGCTGACCAACAACACCAAGGCCCCGATGGACGATCCCGAGTTCCGCAAGGCGCTCGCGTTCTCGGTCGACACGAGCAAGATCGTGCAGAACGTGTACGGCAACATCGTGGCGGCTTCGAACCCGACCGGCTTGCTGCCGATCTGGGACGCCTACGTTGACCAGAGCGTGGTCGACGAGAAGGGCTTCAGCTACGACGAGGCCAAGGCGAAGCAGATCCTCGCTGATGCCGGATACTCCGACACCAACGGCGACGGATTCGTCGAGGCACCCGATGGCTCCGAGATCTCTCTCGAGCTCATCGTTCCGTCCGGCTGGACGGACTGGATGGAGTCCATCCGGGTGATCTCCGAAGGCGCCCAGGCGGCTGGCATCAACGTGCAGCCCGCCTTCCCGGACTACAACGCATATGCGGATGCCAAGAACGCAGGCACCTTCGACCTGCTCATCAGCAACGATGCCCAGATGAGCAACACGCCTTGGACGTACTACGACTGGATGTTCCAGGATCCGATCATGGACACGATGACGAACGGCAACTTTGGGCGTTACGACAACCAGGCTGCCTTCGACCTCGTGGTCGAGTTGGACAAGACGCAGGTTGACGACGTTGAGGGCATGACGGCCATCATGTCGCAGCTGCAAGACCTCCAGCTCACGGACATGCCGCTCATCCCGCTGTGGTACAACGGCTTGTGGGCCCAGTACAGCAACGCTGTCTGGACGAACTGGCCGTCCTCGACCGCGGACTCGAACCACTACCTGCCGGCCAGCTGGCGGGGATACTGGAACATGACCGGCATCCTCATGCTGTGCGACCTGCAGCCGACCCCGACCGAGTAGCCAACCGACAGAAGCCGTCGCCCCTCCGCGAGGAGGGGCGACGGCTTTCTATCATCGAGGTGTGCAACACCGACAAGCGGTCAAGACCCGCACGGCGCGAGACGATACGTCCGTGGTGGACTAGTCAAGGCGGAGGCGCGATGTGAGACGGTACTTCGGGCGCAAGCTCTTCACCTACATGTTGACGTTCTTCGTCGCGGTCACCGTCGACTGGATGATCCCCCGCTTCATGCCCGGCGACCCCGTGCAATCCATGCTTTCGAGGGTCTCGGTGCGGCCGGAAGCCGCCCAGGTCATGTACACCCACTACACCGAGGCCTTCGGTCTCGATAAGCCCATCTGGCAGCAATACGCCAATTTCTGGGGAGCCCTCTTCCGCGGTGACCTCGGCACCAGCATCTACGTGTTCGGGCAGCCGGTGCGAACCGTGATCCAGCACGCCCTCCCCTACACCCTCGCGCTCCTCCTCCCGGCGATCCTCCTCAGCTGGCTGGCCGGCAACAAGTTCGGCGCCTTCGCCGCCCGCTCCAAGATCCTCGACAACACCGTGCTCCCGATCGGCTACATCCTCACCGCCACCCCCTACATGTGGCTCGGCATCCTGTTGGCGTGGGCCTTCGGGATCGTGTGGGGCCTCTTCCCGGTCTCCGGTGCCTACAGCTTCGCTCTGGCACCGGCCTGGTCCTGGTTGTTCATCAAGAGTGCGCTCCACCACTGGTTCTTACCGTTCATCTCCCTGTTCCTGGTGATGTTCGGCGGCTGGGCGATCGGCATGCGGAACATGATCATCTACGAGCTGGAGTCGGATTACTCGCACTACCTCGAGGCGCTCGGTGCGCCCCGCAAGCTGGTCCGGAAGTACGCCTTCCGCAACGCCATGCTGCCCCAGCTCACCGGCCTCGCCCTCCAGCTCGGCGTCATCGTCGGCGGGGCCCTCGTCACCGAGATCGTGTTCGCCTACCCGGGGCTGGGGAGCCTGGTGCTGGCCGCGATCCAGAACGAGGACTACTTCCTGCTCCAAGGCGTGTTCCTCTTCATCATCGTCGGGGTGCTCGCCGCCAACTTCATCATCGACGTCGTGTACGTGCTCGTTGACCCGAGAACACGCACCGGGATGCAAGGGGGTACCACATGACGCTTCCCATCGAAGCACCGGCCGAGACTGCGGTTCCCCGCAAACGGAACGAAGCCCTCTACTTCGCCCTGCGCAACAAGAAGCTCGTGATCGGCCTCTCGGTCGTCGGCTTCTTCCTGCTCCTCACCTTCGTGGGGCCGCTGTTCGTGAAGGTCGACAACCCGAACGAGTATGTGGCCTTCGGGCCCCTCTCTCCGTCGTCGGAGTACTGGTTCGGCACGACGACCTTCGGGCAGGACGTGTTCGCCCAATTCATCGACGGCCTCGGCGCCACCTTCCTGGTGGGCATCGTCGGGGGCGGCATCGCCACCATCGTCGGGATGGTCGTCGGTTTTGTCGCCGGGTACCGCGGCGGCATCGTCGACGAGATCCTCAACATGCTGACCAACATCGTGCTGGTCATCCCCACGCTGGCGATCCTGCTGATCGTGGCCGCCTACCTCCAGGTGCGGGGCGTGATGGTGGAGGCGCTCTTCATCGGGTTCACGTCGTGGCCCTGGGCGGCACGCGCCATCCGGGCCCAGACCTTCTCGCTGAACTCGCGTGAGTTCGTCGATCTCGCCCGCCTCAGCGGCAAGAACAGCTACAAGATCATCTTCACTGAGATCGCGCCCAACATGAGCTCGTATCTCTTCATGACCTTCATCCTGATGTTCGGCGGGGCGATCCTCACGGCAGCCACCCTCGACTTCATCGGGCTGGGACCGACCCAGGGCGTCTCGCTCGGGCTGATGATGAACAACGCGTTGCTGTGGAGCGCCCTCCACCTCGGCATGTGGTGGTGGTTCATCCCGCCGGGCATCGCCATCACCTCCATCGTCGGCGGGCTGTACGTGATGAACGTCGGGCTGGACGAAGTCTTCAATCCCAAACTGAGGGAGCTGTAGCGCGTGAGTCTCCAGGTAAGCAATCTCCGGGTTTACTACCAGACCCTCGCGGGAGACGTGAAGGCTCTCGACGGCGCCACCTTCTCGATCGCCGACGGGGAGATCATGGGCCTCGCCGGGGAATCGGGATGCGGCAAGACGACGCTGGGCAACAGCCTGATCCGGCTCCAATCCCGCATGAAGTACGTCGAAGGCGAGATCCTGCTCGACGGCAAAGAGGTGCCGATCTGGGATCAGCACGCCATGGACCCCTTCCGGTTCGAAGAGATCTCGATCGTCCCGCAGTACGCCATGAGCGCCATGAACCCGACCCGCAAGATCGGCACCATGGTGTCGGAGCTGCTCCACTCCCGCGGCATCAACTACCGCGCCTCCCTCCCGGAGCTCAAGAAGCGCCTCGATCTGGTGAAGCTGACCCACGACGTGCTCAGCATGTACCCGATCGAGCTGTCCGGAGGCATGAAGCAGCGCATGGTCATGGTGCTCTCCACGCTCCTGAATCCGTCGCTGCTCATCGCCGACGAGATCACCTCGGCGCTCGACGTCTCCAGCCAGCGGGCGGTGGCCGAGATGCTCGTCGAGTTCCGCGACCGTGAGTTCGTCAAGAGCATCATCGTCATCACCCACGACGTGTCGGTGCTCTACCAGATCGCCGACAGCATCCTGGTGATGTACGCCGGGAAGCTCGCCGAGAAGGCCGCGACCGAGACAATCATCAACGCCCCCCGCCATCCCTACACGGAGATGCTGACGGCGTCCCTGCCCGAGATCGGGGTCAAGTACTCGGAGCGGCGGCTGGAGGGGATCCCCGGGAAGCCTCCACTGCTGCTCAACGCGCCAGAGGGATGCCGGTTCCGGGATCGGTGCCCCTACGCTTTCGAGAAGTGTGTGGTGGATCCTCCCTTCGCGGAGGTCGACGACAACCACTTCGTCGCATGCTGGAAGGCTTTTGAAGATTATGCTTAAGCTCGACAAGGTCTCGAAGACGTACAGGGTCGGAGCCTTCGGACGGAACGAGCTGCGTGCCGTCAACGAGGTGAGCTTCGAAGTCAAGGCCGGCGAGGTCGTCTCGCTCATCGGCGAGAGCGGCAGCGGCAAGAGCACCATCGGGAAGATGATCCTTCGCCTCACGACGCTGTCGAAAGGCTCGATCAGCTTCGGCGGGGTCGACATCTCGGGTCACACCCGGGGCGACCTACGGGAGTACTACCGCACAGTGCAGGGCGTCTTCCAGGACCCCTTCAGCTCGTACAACCCTATCTTCAAGGCCGATCGGGTCTTCAAGATGATCAAGGACGAGTACTTCCCGCACGTACCCAACAATGTATGGACCGAGAAGGTGGAGAGCTCGCTCGAATCGGTCGGCCTCAACCCGGGCGACGTCCTCGACAAGTACCCGCACCAGCTCAGCGGTGGCCAGCTGCAGCGCCTCCTCATCGGACGGGCCCTGTTGCTCGACATCGACTTCCTGGTGGCGGACGAGATCATCAGCATGCTCGACGCCTCGACCCGCATCGATGTGCTCAACCTGCTGGCGGATCTCAAGTCGCGAGGGCTTTCGATCCTCTTCATCACCCACGACCTGTCGCTCGGCTACTACATCAGCGATCGGTCGGTAATCCTCTACCGGGGCAAGATCGTGGAGATGGGATCGACGGAGAAGGTCTTCAACAATCCGCTGCACCCCTACACCCAGATGCTGATGGTGGCGGTCCCGCACCTCCACGAGAAGTGGCAGGACACCGGACTCCCCATCGAGCCCGAGGAGATCCAGGAAGTCGGCAAGGGATGCCCCTACTACGGGAGGTGCCCGGTGGCGGAGACCGCCCTCGGCTGCCCCACCGAGAACCCGCAGCTGATCGAGGTCGAGCCGGATCACCTGGTGGCCTGCTTCCTGCAGCAAGGCTGACGCCGGCCGCAATCTGACATCGTGGGGGCCTCCTCGGAGGCCCCCAATCCGCGTCTGCGGCGGCAGGCGGATTGTCGAATGGGCGCCGCGCCGGAAGGCGCAGGGATGTGGCGGGCGGGAGCGATGACGGGGGGCCCCGTCAACGGGGCCCCGATTACGGGGGCCGGATCGGGCGGCGCGGCCTACTGAGGAACCGTCGCCATCACCTTTTCGATGACCTCGAAGAGCTCGTTGGAGCGGATCGGCTTCGACACGTACTCGTCCATGCCCGCCTGGAGGCACAGCTCCCGGTCGCCCTTCATGGCATGGGCGGTCATCGCCACGATCGGGATGTGCTGGCCGGTGCCTGCTTCGCGGCGGCGGATGGTCCTGGTGGCCTCGTAGCCGTCCATGATCGGCATCTGGACGTCCATCAACACGAGGTCATACTGCTCGGCAAAGATGACATCGACGGCCTCCTTCCCGTTGTCGGCCACCGTCACCGCGTGGTCGCGCTTGCCCAGCATGCCGAGCGCGACCTTCTGGTTGACCCGGCTGTCTTCGACCAGCAGGATCCTCAGGCCCCGGTTGAACCCGACTTCGCCGTTGGTATCGGTTCGTTCCTCGGCCACCGTGGTGCCGAGCACCCCGGTGATGCTGCGCATCAGCTCCGCCGAGGCGACCGGCTTGAGAAGCCGGGCCGTGACACCGGCGGCGACGGCTCGCCCGCTGTCACCCAGGTACCCACCCGAGCTCAGCATCACGACCGCCAGGCCGGCGAAACGGGGATCGGCGCGCATCTCCTCCACGAACGAGATCCCGTCCATCTCGGGCATGTGGTAGTCGGTGATCACCAGACCAAACGGCTCTCCCCGCTGGTCGGCGGCCTGCAGCAGCTCGAGTGCGGCGGCCGCTCCGGGTGCCAGGGTCGGGATCATACCGCGGCCGCACAGGATCTCGTCGAGGATGCGGCGATTCATGGCGTTGTCGTCGACGACGAGGACCCGGACCCCCTCGATCGCGGCCGGCGTCGTGCGGGTCTCGGCGAGCATGCCATCGGGTGCCTTGCCCATCCGGATGGTGAAGCGGAAGGTGCTGCCAGAGCCTTCGAAGCTCTCGACCTGCAGCGTGCCCCCCATCATGTCCACGAGACGGCCCGAAATGGCGAGGCCGAGGCCGGTGCCCCGATACATGCGCGTGGTCGACTTGTCCGCCTGCTCGAACGCCTCGAAGATCGACGCCAGCTTCTCCTCGGGGATGCCGATCCCGGTGTCGATCACCGAGAAGCGCAGCTCGACGTCCCGTTCGGTCTCCGACACCAGCCCGACCTTCAGCAGTACCTCGCCCTCGGAGGTGAACTTGATCGAGTTGCCGACCAGGTTGACGATGATCTCGCGGAGCCGCACCACGTCGCCGATCACGCCGCGCGGCACCGCGGGCTCGATGTGGCACAGCAGTTCGACGTCCTTGTGCGGCACCCGGATGGCGAGCGCCTTGAGCGTCTCGCTGAGCATCTCCCGCAATTCGAACGGCTCGGCGTTGAGTTCCATCTTGCCAGCCTCGATCTTGGAGAAGTCGAGGATGTCGTTGATGACCCGCATCAGTGAATCCGCCGAGTCCCTGACCATCGCCAGGTACTCGCGCTGGGTGGCGTTCAGCTCGGTGTCGAGCACCAACTCGGTCATCCCGATGATGGCGTTCATCGGGGTCCGGATCTCGTGACTCATGTTGGCGACGAATTCGCTCTTCGCCCGGTTGGCGGCCTCGGCAGCTTCTCGGGCGTCGCGCAACGCCTGCTCGGCGAGCTTGCGGGTCGTGACGTCCTGGCTGACGCCGAACGTGCCGATGATCTCTCCTCTGCGGGAGCGGAGCGGGAGCTTCGTGCTGCCGGCCCAGGTGACGACGCCATCCGGCCAGACCTCCTTCTCCTCCTTCAGCACCACCTGCTGCTCCTCGTTGATCAGGATCAGCTCGTTGGCCCGCTGCAGGACGGCGGCCTCCTCGGCGAAGAAGTCGAAGTCGGTCTTCCCGATGGCCTCGCTGGGGTCGGCGAGCCCAAATCTGCGGGCGAGGTCCTTGTTGATCCGCATGAAGCGGGACTCGGTGTCCTTGAAGTAGACGCCGGCGGGCAGGTTCTCCATCAAGGCCTCGAGCAGGTAACGGTCCAGCTCGAGGGCGCCCAGGGTCGCCTGCCGCTTGTGGGCGTAGCGGGTGACCCGATCGAGCCTCCGGGCGCCGAACTCGCCCCTGATGAGGAAGTCGGCCGCCCCCGCGTCGAGCAGGGCGTCGTCGGCGGCGGCGTCGTCCTCCTCGGCAACGACCACGACCGGCACCATCGAGTCGGTTTCGGCGACGGCGTGCAGCACGTCCAGAGCCGTCTGCTCCCCGATGCGGTAGGCGGCGATGATGATGTCGTGCTCGTCGCGCTTGATGGCGTCGAGCGCTTCGCTGAAGGAGGTGACCCACTCGACCTCGCGGTAGGGGTGGGCTGGATCCCGTTGGGTGGAGGCGATCAGGTCGAAAACGGCACGATCGGTGTCGATCAGCAGCACACGGACAGGGCCTTCGTGCCTGTCCTCCAATCTCGGGAATCCCGGGAAGGCGGTCACCATCACACCCTCCGGGAAGTTGAACGACACCAATCCGCAAGCACCGACATGCAGTTCCTTTGCAGCACACCTACGAAAACCATCAAGTCAGTGTCGACAGGTTCACGAAGAAACTGAAGGCGTCACAAGGCCACTCCCACCGCCGGTTTTCGGCGGGTTTCGGAGTCGCCTGCGGCAGGGAGGAGCAGCGACCTCCGCCGGTGGAGAACGTTCATGGCGCCGGACCCGCCGGGACGCCCTCCAGGCATTCCGGCTCCGTGCCGATGGAATGCGAGCGCGAGCCCGAACGCCGCCTTCCGACATGATCGTGGGCGGTTAGGGGTCCCCGGGAAAGCTCGCCGGCGATCAGGAAGCGAGGGAGGACACGATGCGACGTGGCCAGAGGGCCATCCACCTCATCGCCCTGGTTGCCCTGCTCGTCGCGGCCCCGGGCCCGGCGGCCTTCGCCGCCGACGGCGGGCAGCAACTCCCCCCCGGCGGGACGTTCCTCGACGACGACGGGCTCGGCGAGGAAGGCTATATCGAAGCGGCGGTGGCCGCCGACCTCACCCGCGGCTGCAATCCCCCCGCCAACGACCGCTTCTGCCCCGACCGCACCTTGAGCCGGGCCGAGATGGCCACCATGCTGGTTCGGGCACTCGACCTCCCCGCCGTCACCGACGACTTCTTCGTCGACGACGGTGAAAGCGTGCACCAGGGATCGATCAATGCCCTCGCCGCCGCCGGCATCACCCGGGGATGCAATCCCCCGGCGAACACGGAGTTCTGTCCCGAGGACCCGGTCAACCGGGGCCAGGTCGCCGCCTTCCTGGTGCGCGCCCTCGGCCTGGCCGCGGGCGGCGAGACCGACCGTTTCGCGGACGACGACGACTCAGTGTTCGAGCACGACATCAACCTACTCGCCGCCGCCGGGGTCACCTCCGGATGCGGAACGGCGTCCTACTGCCCGCGGGATCCGCTCCCCCGCAGCCAGATGGCCGTGTTCCTGGCCCGGGCCCTCGGCCTCACCCCGATGGTGCCGCCGGAACGGCCGCCCCCGCCGTTCCCCGACGTCGGCGCCGGCAAGCGCATCATCTACTCCAACTCCGAACAGCGAGTGTGGCTCGTCGACGACCACGAGGAGCTGGTCGACACCTACCTGGTGTCGGGGCGTCGGGGCGTTCCGGGGCCGGGCACCTACCACATCTACTCCAAGTCCCTCAAGGCATGGGCGGGACACGACGGGATCACGATGCAGTACATGGCACGGTTTACCCGCGGTCCCCGCCTGGCCTACGGGTTCCATTCGATCCCCCGCTACGGCAACGGCACCCCGATGCAGACCGAGGCCGAACTCGGCGAGTACCGCAGCGGCGGCTGCGTGCGTCAGGCCGACGAGAAGGCCAAGGCCCTCTACGCCTGGGCCCCGATCGGCACTACCGTCATCGTGTTGCGCTAGGGAGGCGCGGCGCCCCGCCCGGAGCCTCCGAACCCCCGCGACACGGGCCCGGGAAACCGGGCTGGAGAGCCGGGACGATTCTTCCCGCTCTGCCCCGCGCGGCGAGAAATCCCTGGTTTGTTGGGCACTTTCCGATATCGTTCGACCCTACCTGGGCGTTGCTGGAACCCCGCCCCACATCGAAGGAGCTGGATGTGAACAAGACCGAGATGGCGAAGAAGCTCGCCAAGAAGACCGGACTCAGCCAGGCGAAGGCCTCCGAGGTCCTCGATACCATCTTCAGCACCGAGCCCGGCAATGGCATCATCGCCGTCGAGCTCGACGCCGGCCGCGACGTGTCGATCGCCGGTTTCGGCAAGTTCGAGACCCGCCGCCGCCGCGCCCGTACCGGCCGCAACCCGGCGACCGGGGCCTCGATCCAGATCGCGGCGACGACCGTGGCCGCCTTCAAGCCCGCCAAGGGCCTCAAGGACCGCGTCGCCATCTAGGAAACCGGCGACGACCGGACGTCACCCGGCTGCAGCAGGCGTCCCCACCGACCACGTTGTCTCGCAGCCAACTCGCCGCCGGCTCCGGCGGCAGACAGGCGTCGTACTTCAGGAGTGCGCGAGCGTCACGGGGTCACCGGGGCCGGTCGGTCGCGAAGAGGATCGGTCGGGCGATGCGGCCCACCCACCCCAGGAGCCGGTGGGCGGCATGGGGGTCCCGGGCCGCGATCGGGCAGTGGTAGTAGTCGGCGTTGAGCCGCCACGCCAGCAGGCCGTCCGTCATGACCAGGTCGCCGACGACCACGGTGGCGGCCGACCCGGTCCCGGCGGCGAGTCTCGATCGCGGAGTGAGCGGCTTGTCGGCACTCCACACCACCGTGGCATGGGACGGAAGCGGCAGGCTGGGACCGGTGCGGCCGGAACCGGCGTTCGACACGATCGAGATCGTCTCCACGTGATCGAGTGTCGCGATGCGCCGCACCGCGTCGTCGATCAGCTGCCGCTCCTGCTCGTCCGACGAGCCGTAGGGCACCACCGTATTGTCGATGTCGAGCACGACATGGCGCACCTCGGGTCGTTGTGCCAGGTCGGCCAGCACCCCGGCCAGGCTGGCGGCCTCGATGAGATGGGAACGGTGCCACGGCGTCCACACGGTGGCCGCACGATACCGGACGGATCCCACCGGGCCTACCGTCTGTTTCCCCGGGCCCGGCGTCGTCACGCGCGGGTGAAGAAGAGCTGGAACTCCATAGTGCCGGCGTCGTCGATCGAGAGCACCGAGAAACTGGTGGGAGCGACGATGTCGTAGCCGGTCAAGGTCACCGCCAGCGACCCCACCACCACGATCGCATCGCCACTGAGCTGTGCCTCCACCGGGATCTCGACGGCGCGGGTCACGCCGTGGAGCGTGAAGTCCCCGGTTGCCGTGACCGACAGCGGATTGTCCGCCTCGGGCACCTGTCCCAACTCGATGGGAGACGTCAGCTCGAACCGCGCGGTCGGGAAGGTGTCCGTCTCGAGGCCGACGCTGCGGAGGCGCCCGTCCCGCTGCGTGTTGTCGCTCTCGAGGGTCGAGAGATCGGCCTCCATCGACACTGTGGTGACGCTCGTCCCGTCGATCTGGAGCGACCCGGTGACGTGCGAGGTGCGTCCCACCGCATCCTGGACGCCGATGCTGGCGAGGCGTTCCCCGATGCGGTAGCCGACGAACGAATTAGACCCGGGATCGATCGTCCAAGTGCCGTCGACACCGCCGGATCCGGCCGCCGCGGCGGTGCCGGCCTGGGTCGTCCCCACCGCGCCCTCCAGCGACACCGGGGGCGGGGCGTCGGAGCGGAGGACGAAGAACCAGACCCCCGCCGCCACCAGGACGAGGGCGGCGGCCGCGACCGTGATGATCCGCTTCGTGCGTTCCCACCCTTCTCGCTGGGGTCGGGGGGCCCGGTGGCGCTCCCGGCGCCGGGCGCCACCCGGTCGCGGCGCACCTGCACCCCCCTCACAGCGCACGGGCGGGCGTTCGCATTCCCCGGGTCCCGCGTAGCGGGCCGGCTCAGTGCTCGGCGATGAGGCGAGACACCTCGTCGGCTTCCTCCAGGGCGGCGGCAACCGACGTCGCCGCCAACTCGTCGAGTAGCGCGGCGCGGGCCCGTTTCCAGGCGGAGTGGAGCACGCAGACGTGCTCCGGAGGGCACTTGACCCCGGTCAGCACGCACCGGCCGTGGTCGGTCTCGCCCTCGATCGCCTCGATGATGTCGAGCACCGACATCTCCTCCAGGGACTGCATCAGGTGGTAACCGCCACCGGGTCCCGGAATCGAATCGACCCAGCCTGCCTGCACCAGCGGTGCCATGACCTGAGGCAGGAACTGGCGGGTGGCGCCGATCTCCTCGGCGAGCGCCGCTCCCGAACGCCGCGCCCCATCCTCGGCGAGATGACCCAACGCTCGAAGCGCCAGATCGGTCTTTTTGGTGAGTTCAAGCCGCATAGCCCACCCAATCTACCGCTCGGGCGGGCCTTCGCCGACATCTCGGCGTCGCCCAGGCCTGCTCCTGTCGGTAGGCTCGCGGGTATCGACTGCACCGGAGAACACACCACATGATCATCGACGGATTCACCCACCAGCTCCCGGACACCGACCCATCCGAGACTCAAGAGTGGCTCGACTCCCTGGACACCGTCATCAACGCCGAGGGCCCGGGGCGGGCCCGGTTCCTGATGGCGAAGCTCATCGAGCGGGCCGGCGCCCAGAACGTCGGGGTGCCCGCCTCCGTGAGCACCCCCTACATCAACACGATCCCGGCCGAGCAGCAGGCCTGGTTCCCCGGCGACGAGTACCTGGAGCGGCGGATCCGTCGCTTCGTGCGCTGGAACGCCGCCGTGATGGTGATCAAGGCCAACCACGAGGCCGACGGGATCGGCGGCCACCTCTCGACGTTCGCGTCCTCGGCGATCCTGTACGAGGTCGGTTTCAACCACTTCTTCCGGGGCAAGGGGGACGGCTCGGCCGCCGACCACGTCTACTTCCAGGGCCACGCTGCCCCCGGCATCTACGCCCGGGCCTACCTGGAGCACCGCTTCGACGAGGAAGACCTCGACCGGTTCCGGCGGGAGATCGGCGGCGGCCTCTCCTCCTACCCCCATCCCCGGCTCATGCCCGACTTCTGGGAGTATCCGACCGTCTCGATGGGTCTCGGCCCGATCAACTCGATCTACCAGGCCCGCTTCAACAAGTACCTCCACAACCGTCGCATCGACGAGACGTCGGAGTCGCGGGTGTGGTGCTTCCTCGGCGACGGCGAGACCGACGAGCCCGAGACCCTCGGCTCGATCTCGCTGGCGGGCCGGGAGAAGCTCGACAACCTCACCTGGGTCGTCAACTGCAACCTGCAACGCCTCGACGGCCCGGTGCGGGGCAACGGGAAGATCATTCAGGAGCTGGAGGCCATCTTCCGCGGCGCCGGATGGAACGTGATCAAGGTCATCTGGGGCTCCAACTGGGATCCGTTGCTGGCCGCCGACGTGGACGGGGTACTCGTCAACAAGATGAACTCCACCGTCGACGGGGAGTACCAGCGCTACAAGGCCGAGGACGGCGCCTACGTGCGCGAGCACTTCTTCGGTCCCGATCCGCGGCTCCGTAAGATGGTCGAGGACATGAGCGACGAGGAGATCTGGCAGCTGCGGCGCGGCGGCCTCGACTACAAGAAGGTGTACGCCGCCTACAAGGCCGCCACCGAGCGCAAGGGCGCCCCCACTGTCATCCTCGCCAAGACGATCAAGGGATGGACCCTCGGCCCCGACGTCGAAGGGCGTAACGCCACCCACCAGATCAAGAAGCTGACGAACCAGCAGCTTCTGACGTTGCGGGCGCGGCTCCACCTAGAGGACGAGATCCCCGCGGAGGCGCTCGCCGGCGACGCCGAGCCCCCCTACTTTCGCCCCCCGATCGGCGCCCCTGAGTGCCAGTACCTGACGCAGCGGCGCAAAGCGCTGGGCGGGCGGATTCCGAAGCGGCGGATCGAGATCCGCCGCCCCTTGCAGATGCCCGACGACGCGGTGTTCTCCGAGTTCGACGCCGGCTCCGGCAAGGCGGAGTTCTCCACCACCGGGGCGTTCACCCGGCTGCTGCGCAGCCTCGCCCGTGACGAGAAGATGGGGAACCGGGTGGTGCCGATCATCCCCGACGAAGGACGCACCTTCGGGATGGACGCCCTCTTCAAGGAGCTGAAGATCTACGCCTCCGAGGGCCAGCTCTACGAGCCGGTCGACCACGACCTGCTGCTCTCGTACGTGGAGGCCCGCGACGGCCAGATCCTCGAGGAGGGCATCACCGAGGCGGGCTCGATGGCGAGCTGGGTGGCGGCGGCGACCTCCTACGCCTCCCGCGGGGTGCCGATGGTCCCGTTCTTCACGTTCTACTCGATGTTCGGGTTCCAGCGGGTGGGTGATCTCATCTGGGCTGCAGCCGACGCCCGGGCCCGCGGGTTCCTGCTCGGTGGCACGGCAGGCCGCACCACGCTGCTCGGCGAGGGCCTCCAGCACCAGGACGGGCACAGCCTGCTGCTGGCGTCCACGGTGCCACCCTGCCGGGCCTACGACCCTGCCTTCGCGTACGAGATGAGCACCATCATCCGTGACGGCCTGCACCGCATGTACGTCGACGGAGAGGACGCCTTCTACTACCTGACGCTCTACAACGAGAACTACCGGCAGCCGCCCAAGCCCGACGGCGCCGAGGAGGGCATCATCCGCGGCCTCTACCGTTGGGCCGAGGCACCCGGCTCCGGAATCCCCCGGGCGGCCATCCTGTTCTCGGGAACCGCCCACCGGGCGGCACGCGACGCCCAGTCGGATCTCGCCGAGCACTACGGAGTGGCGGCAGAGCTGTGGAGCGCCACGTCGTACAAGCTGCTGCGGGAAGACGCCATGTCGGCCGAGCGCTGGAACCGCCTCCATCCCGACGAGGAGCCGCGGGTGCCGTACGTCACCGAAGCGCTCTCCGGCGTCGGAGGACCGGTAGTGGCGGTGAGCGACTACATGCGGGCGGTGGCCGACCAGGTCGGGCGGTGGATCCCGGGCCACTTCCTGCCGCTCGGCACCGACGGCTTCGGCCGCTCCGACACCCGGGAAGCCCTCCGCCGGTTCTTCGAGATCGACACCGGGCACGTGGTGGCCGCCACCCTGGCGGCCCTCGCCGCCGACGGCGCGGTGGAGCCGGCCGTGGTCCTCGATGCCATCAAGCGCTACGAGATCAACGCCGACGCCACCGACCCCTGGGCCATCTGAGCGAGACCCTTCGGAATCAGGCGGGAATCGCTACCGTCGGGCCGTGACCGCGCTCTTCGACTTCCACGGGGTCCGGCTCGCCAAGCAGGGAACGGTGATCCTGCAGGACGTCACCGGTGCCGTGCCCGACGGCGGCCTGACCGTGATCGCGGGACGCTCCGGGGCCGGGAAGTCGACGCTGCTGCGCCTCTGCAACCGCCTCGACGTGCCCGATCGGGGCGTGGTCCGGTTCCGCGGCACCGACCTGACCGGCGTCGACCCGCTATCGCTGCGGCGCCGGGTGGGAATGGTGTTCCAACGCCCCGCCCTCTTCGCCGGCACGGTGCGCGACAACCTCCACGTCGCCGATCCGGCGGCGGCCGAACCCGCCCTGCAGGAGATACTGGAACGGGTCGAGCTCGATGCCGGATTCCTGGATCGCATCGGGGATGACCTCTCCGGGGGCGAGGGGCAGCGGGTCTGCCTGGCCCGAACCCTGGTCACCGGTCCCGAGGTGCTCCTGATGGACGAGCCGACCTCGTCGCTCGACCCGGGGGCGGTGGGCACGCTCGAACGCCTCGCCCGCAGACTGAGCGAGGAGGGAGTGCCCATGCTCTGGGTCACCCACGACGTGGCACAGATGCGACGCCTCGCCGATCACCTGCTGGTGCTCGACGGCGGCCGCCTCGTCTTCGCCGGGGGGCCGGACGACCCGGACGCTCCGACTGCGCTCGCCCGCCTCGGCGGTGACCCCTCGTGAGCGGCGACGTCTCCCCGCTCGGCCTGGCGACGTCGTTGCTGCTCGTCGCCGTCGCCCTGCTCATCTCGCTCGGCCAGCAGCTCCGCCTCGAGAAGCGGCTGGTGTGGGCGACGGTGCGGGCATTCGTCCAGCTGATCGTGATGGGCTTCGTGCTGGCGTGGCTGCTGGAGCCCGCCCGCAGCCTCGCCTACTCGTGGCTGTGGGTGGTCGGGATGGTGGTCTTCGCAGCCTGGACGGTGCGGCAGCGCGCCCCCGAGGTGCCGGGGCTGTTCGGTGTCGCCCTCACCGCCCTGGTCCTCGCCTCCGCCGCCACCCTGGGCACCATCTTCGGCCTCGGCATCTTCCCCGCCGAGGCCCGCGCCATCGTGCCCCTCGCCGGGATGATGATCGGCAACTCCCTCAGCGGCACCGTGCTGGCCGCCCGCCGAGTCACCGACGAGCTGGCCGACAAACGCCGCGAGGTCGAAGCCCGGCTCGCCCTCGGCCAGTCGTCCCGGGAGGCGGCCCGCCCCTACCTGCGGGCCGCGATGCGCACCGCCCTCACCCCGCAGATCGAGTCCACCAAGGCCGTCGGGCTGGTGTTCCTGCCCGGAGCGATGACCGGCCTCATCTTGGGCGGCGTCAATCCGGTCGACGCCGTCCTGGTACAGGCCGCCATCATGTACCTGATCCTCGGCGCGGTCTCCACCACGGCCGTCGTCGTCGCTCTCGGCGTGATGCGCAACCTCTTCACGCCCGATCATCGGCTGCGGCCGCTGCAACGGACCGTCGACTGACCACCGACCGATAGGCTCGAGACCCCAGCAAGGAGCGAGATGAAGCTCGGCGTCACGATGTTCCCCACCGACAAGGCGATCTCCCCGGTCCGGCTCGCCCGGGAGGCCGAGGACCGCGGCTTCGAATCGCTGTGGCTGCCCGAGCACAGCCACATCCCGACGAGCCGGACGACCCCCCGGGGCGGGGTCGCAGGGGCCGGCCCGCTACCGGAGATGTACTGGCGCACCATTGACCAGTTCGTGGCGCTCGCCGCCGCCGCCTCCGTCACCTCCCACATCTTGCTCGCCACCGGGGTCTGCCTCGTCGCCCAGCGGGACCCGATCTGGCTCGCCAAGGAGGTCGCCTCGCTCGACACCCTGAGCGGCGGCCGGGTCCTCTTCGGGATCGGCTACGGCTGGAACAAGGAGGAGATGGCCCAGCACGGGATCGCGTACCAGGACCGGCGCCGGATCCTGCGAGAGAAGATCCTGGCGATGCAGGCGCTGTGGACCGAGGACGTGGCCTCCTTCGAAGGCGAGTTCGTGCACCTCGAGCCGAGCTGGGCCTGGCCCAAGCCGGTGCAGCACCCCCATCCACCGATCATCCTGGGAGGCGACGCCGGACCGAAGACGCTCGCCCACATCGTCGAGTTCTGCGACGGCTGGATGCCGCTGGCGGGCCGCCACCCGGTCGTAGAGCGAATTGTGGCGCTCCGGGCTGCCGCCGAGGCGGCGGGAAGGGATCCGGCCGAGATCGAGATCGGGGTGTACTCCGCCCCGGCCAACCCGGCGGGGTTGACCGAGCTGGCGAACGCCGGAGTGCAACGGGCGGTGCTCAGCCTGCCCCCGGAGCCCGCCGAAACAGTGCTCCCGCTCCTCGACGACTACGCCCGGCTGATCGACCAGATCCCCTGACGGCCTCGCCCGGGCGGCGACCACCGCAAACGGCACCCGCCGGCGGTCGGGCCGATTCATTGGGGCGGCACCGATCGTGCCAGAATTGGGTCACCCAGAAAGCCAGGAGACATGATGGGCGAATACCCCTCGGAATATGAACTGGACATTGTTCTGCGCGACGGCACGGTGGCCCACTTCAGGCCGGTCAAACCGGACGATTCCCGCCGGCTTCGCCGGGCCTTCCGGCGGCTCGGCGAGCGATCCGTCTACCTCCGCTTCTTCAAGGTCAAGCCCGACCTGACCTACGAGGAGGCCGAGTACTTCACGAAGGTGGACTACCTCGATCGGATGGCGCTGGTCGTGATCGAGGACGACGAGATCGTCGGCATCGGCCGCTACGACCGGGACAAGGAGAAGCCGGATTCCGCCGAGGTGGCCTTCGCCGTCGTCGACGACCACCAGAACCGAGGCATCGGGTCCGAGCTGCTCCAGTTGCTGACGCTGCACGCCCGCCGCAACGGCATCGCATCGTTCAACGCCATGGTGCTCGCCGAGAACGCCCAGATGATGCGGCTATTCCGCAACTCCGGGTACTCGTTGGAGCGAACCCTGGACGAGGGTGTCTACTCGGTGCGGTTCCCGATCGAGTACTCCGACGACGCCCGGCAGGCCGAGCTGGCCCACGAACGGCGGGCGGTGGCGGCGTCGATCCTGCCGATCCTGTACCCGAAGTCGATCGCCGTGATCGGCGCCAGCCGCAACCCCGCCTCGATCGGGGGACGCCTCTTCCACAACCTGATCAGCGGCAACTTCGGCGGGTCGCTCTACCCGGTGAACCCGAGCGCCGACTCGGTGCACTCGGTGCGGGCGTTCGCCTCCGTGCTCGACATCCCCGACACGATCGACCTCGCCTACATCGTCGTGCCGTCCCGCTACGTGCTGAACGCGGTCGAGGAATGCGCCAAGAAGAAGGTACGGGGCCTGGTGGTGATCTCGGCCGGGTTCTCCGAGATCGGCGGCGAGGGCACCAAGCTGGAAGCAGAGCTCCTCGACATGGTGCGCGAGGCCGGGATGCGGATGGTGGGCCCCAACTGCATGGGGGTGCTCAACACCGACAAGGCGGTCCGGCTCAACGGCACGTTCGCCCCGCTGGTGCCGTCTCACGGCAACGTCGCCTTCTCCAGCCAGTCGGGGGCGCTCGGCATCGCCATCCTCAACTACGCCGCCCGCAACAACATCGGCATCTCGTCGTTCGTGTCGGTCGGCAACAAGGCGGACATCAGCGGCAACGACCTGCTGCTGGCCTGGGAGGACGATCCCGCCACCGACGTCATCGCCTTCTACCTCGAGTCGTTCGGCAATCCTCGCCGCTTCGCCCGGCTCGCACGGCACATCGCCAAGAAGAAGCCGATCGTGGCGGTCAAGTCGGGCCGGAGCACCGCCGGTTCCCGTGCCGCCAGCAGCCACACAGGGGCCCTCGCCAGCACCGACTCGGCGGTGGAGGCGCTGTTCCGCCAGACCGGGGTGATCCGCACCAACACCCTGGAGGAGCTGTTCGCGGTGACCCAGCTGCTCGCCAGCCAGCCGGTCCCCAAGGGACGGCGGGTCGGGGTCATCACCAACTCCGGGGGCCCGGCGATCCTGGCCGCCGACGCCATGGAGGCGACCGGGCTCAAGCTGCCCGAGCTGTCGGAGACGATCCAGACGAAGCTGCGCTCCCACCTCCCGGCGGAGGCCGCCACCGGCAACCCGGTCGACCTCATCGCCGCCGCCGGGCCGGCCGAATACCGGGCCGCCATCGACACCCTGCTCGACTCCGACGAGGTCGACGCGGTGTGCGTCATCTACATCCCGACCTCGCCGGGGGCCATCGATGCCATCAGCGCGATGATCGACGAGGCCGCCAACGAGACCGAGAGCGACAAGACGATCCTGGCGGTGCTCATGGAGCCCGACCCCCGCCCCCGTGTCAGACTGGAGGGCACCGTGTTGGTTCCGTCCTTCGAGTTCCCCGAGACCGCCGCCCAGGCGTTGGGCCGGGCCGTCGTCTACGGCGAGTGGCTGCAACGGCCCGAGGGAGAGATCCCCGAGTTCGAGGACATCACTCCCGACGAGGCGCAGCAGGTGGTCCGGGCAGCACTCGAGCGTATGGGTTCTGACGGCGGCTGGCTCACCCCGAGCGAGGTGACCGACGTACTCGGCGCCTTTAGCTTCTCGCTGCCACAGACGCACTTCGTCACGAGCCGGGAAGCTGCCGCCGAGGCGGCCGAGGCCGTGGGCGGGCCGGTGGCGGTCAAGCTGGTCGCCCCCAGCGCCCTCCACAAGACCGATGTCGGAGGCGTGCTGCTCGGCATCGAGGGAGCCGAGAAGGCCGCCGAGGCCTACGACCAGGTGACCGGCGTCGTCGACGAACCGGAAGGCGCCCTCATCCAGGAGATGGTGCCCGGCGACCAGGAGGTCCTCATCGGGATGACGGAGGATCCGCTGTTCGGAGCCCTCATCGTTTACGGCGGCGGTGGTGTCACCGTCGAGCTGCTGCAGGACGTGGCCTTCCGGATCCATCCACTCACCGACCGGGACGCCTCGGAGATGATGCGGGAGACCCGCTCGTTCCGCCTGCTCGAGGGATACCGCGGCCTTCCCGCGGCCGACATCCCGGCCGTCGAGGAGACCCTGCTGCGGGTGTCGGCGATGATCGACGCCCTCCCCGAGCTGGTCGAGATGGACCTCAACCCGGTCAAGGTGCTGGATCCGGGACGGGGCGTCCGTCTCGTCGACGCCCGGCTCCGAGTCAAGGAGCCGGACGAGCGCTGGCTGCCCGAGTTCAAGGATCTGCCCGCCGTCGCCGACTGAGGGGCGCCGGACTCACTCGTCCTCGTCGTCGAAGCGGACCTCGACGAGCGGGCTGTGCGCGATCCACTCGTCGACCCGGGCACTGACCCCGAGCCGCAGGGTGAGCCGCTCGAGGATGTCGCGGCGCTGCGCCTTGTCGGTGATCGGGATCGCCCGGGCCGGGAGGTCGGCGACGATGCTCTCCTTGAGATGAAAGGTGAAGTGGGGGTTTGCCAGCAGGTTGGCGTACCACGATCGCGGCCCGGGGGTTCCGGTGAGGTAGAGATGGCCGTCGAGACGGTGGCACCAGATCTCGATCAGCCGCGGCCCGCCGGTACGCCGACCCACCGTGGTGATGTCGACGACCCGGTCGTGCTCGAGCGCCTGTCGGATAGCCTCGTCCATGCCTGCCTCCTCATCCCCTGGAGAGACGCGACCGGGTGGCGGCGTCGGCACCGGCAGTCGTTGCCCTTGTGAGGAAGCAACGGTTCAGACCCCCGCCGTGTTCCCGAGTGAGGAGGGCGGCGGAGATCGGCGCCCGGCTACAGACCGCAGCCACAGCTCATCACCTGGACCGGGCCGAGATCGTCCACCCGTTCGAAGACGAGGAGAAAGACGCCTTCCCCGTAGGAACCGTCGACGACGATCTCCATGCGCCCATCGAGGTTGAGGTCGGCGACCGCAGCTACGGCGGAGGCGTCGACGTAGGTGGACTCGTCGCCGTCGGCGATGAAGGAGTTCACCAGGATCGTGGTGCCCACTTCTCCCCCGACGAGCCTGCGCAGATACACGATCGAGTACGCCCCGGCGTCGGCGATGTACTCCTGATCGGCCTCCGCCTTGGCGGTCACGATCACCTCGTCGACGCCGTCACCCTCGAGATCCGGTCCGGATGACCTGGGTCAGCTCCACCGCGGCGTCGGCGATCCCGAAGCCACCCATCAGCGTTCGGGTGGCGTCGACCTAGGCCTGCTGTGAAGTTCCCAGCAGCTCGACGTCGTGGGGCACGACGTCCCCGTCGGTTTGGATCGCCACCGGGGTCAGGTCACCGAAGTCCCCGGTGAACGGCGGATTCAACTCCACCGTGCGCAGGGGAGGCTGGAAGATGTCACAGATGTCGACCGGGGCCGAGCCGACCGCGGTGGTGATCGGGTCTCCCACCCGCACCACCTAGTAAACCTCGCCCCCGTCGACCGGCGGTTCCCCCGTCTCATACTGGGAGAACCAATCCGGGCCGATCGACCACCCCACGGTGCAGAAGCGGGAGGTCACCACGATCGGACCGGGCGCGGGTGGAAGGGTCGTGGTCGTGGTGCTCGAAGTCGAAACCGCGGTCGTCGTCGTGGAGTCGAGCGAAGTACTCGTCGTCGTCCCCGCGGCGGCGACGGTCGAGCCGGTCGTCGCCGGTTCCGCCTCCGCGGCGCAGGCCACGGCGACGGCCCCCGCCGCAAGAGCGAGGAGCACCCTGGCTCGGAGTGTCGACGCGTCCATCACCGGGACTCTACGCGCCGGTGGCACCGGGCACCGGACGGATCACTCCCCCAGCACGTGCTGCCGGATCCAGGTGTGCATGGCGATGCCGGAGGCAACGCCGGCATTGATGGACCGGGTGGAACCGAACTGGGAGATCGAGCACACCATCGTGCAACGGGCCTGCATCCCGGCCGACAGCCCGGGACCCTCCTGGCCGAAGACGAGCACGCACCGCTCCGGGAGCCGTGCCCGCTCGATCGGGGCCGACCCGGGGAGGATGTCGATGCCCACCAGCGGAAGCTCCGCTTCCTCCGCCCAGGCCACGAACTCCGCAGTGGCGGCATGGTGGCGGATGTGCTGGTAGCGGTCCGTCACCATCGCCCCCCTCCGGTTCCAGCGCTTTCGCCCGACGATATGCACCTCGGCGGCGAGAAAGGCGTTGGCGTTGCGGACGACGGCACCGATGTTGAAGTCGTGCTGCCAGTTCTCGACGGCGACGTGGAACGGGTGGCGGCGCCGGTCGAGGTCGGCCACGATGGCCTCCCGCCGCCAGTAGCGGTAGCGGTCCACCACGTTGCGCCGGTCGCCGCCCGCCAGCAACTCGGGATCGAGGCACGGATCGTCGGGCCAGGGCCGCGGATGAGGACCCACCCCGATCGGGCGATCCTCCTCTCCGCTCACGGCCGGCGGGTGACTGCCGGGCGCGTCAGTCGCGGATGGCGAGACCGGTATCGAGATCGAAGAAGTGGCTCGAGTCCATGTCGACCGCGACCTCGACCGGGCTCCCCACCTTGGCCGTGCTGTCGGGAGCGAAGCGGCCCGCCACCAGCGTGGTCTCCCGGGACAGCACCTCCTCGGCGGCGGCCTCGTCGCTGATGTCGAGGGCCTCCTCGGAGACGACCGGCTTGGCATCGATGTCGAAGTACACGATCTTCTCGAACCCGAGCGACTCGATATTCTCCGTCGTCGAGCGGAGCCGCTGATCGGCGGGCGCATCGGTGTGCACCGACGCGTCCTCGAAGTCCTTCGGCCGGAGGCCGAGGACCACGGTCCGGCCGACGTACTGGCGCAACGCCGGGCGCTTGGTGAAAAGGTCGGACGGGCCGGTCAGGGTCTGGCTCCCGAGGGTGAACACGGGGCGCTCGCCCTCCTCGGCGAGTTGGGCTTCCATCAGGTTCATCGACGGGGATCCGATGAAGGCCCCGACGAAGAGGTTGTCCGGCTCGTCGAAGAGCGTCTGCGGCTCCGCCACCTGCTGCAGCACGCCGGCGCTGATGACGGCGACCCGGTCGGCCATCGTCATGGCCTCCACCTGGTCGTGGGTGACGTAGAAGGTGGTGACTTCGACCCGGCGCACCAGCGACGTGATCTCCGCCCGCATCTGGACCCGCAGCTTGGCATCGAGGTTGGAGAGTGGCTCGTCGAGGAGGAACACCCGAGGATGGCGCACGATGGCCCGACCCATCGCGACCCGCTGCCGCTGCCCGCCGGAGAGCTGTCCGGGCTTCCGATCGAGGATCTCGGAGAGCTCGAGCGTCTTGGCGGCGTCCTCGACCCGCTGCCGCAGCTCGACCTTCGGCACCTTGGCGAGCTTGAGGGCGAACCCGATGTTCTCCGCCACCGTCATGTGCGGATAGAGGGCGTAGTTCTGGAACACCATGGCGATGTCCCGGTCCTTGGGATGCATGTCGTTGACGACCTCGTCGCCGATGTAGATCTTCCCGCTCGTGATCTCCTCGAGACCGGCGATCATGCGCAACGTGGTCGACTTGCCGCAGCCCGAAGGGCCGACCATCACGAGCAGCTCGCCCTCCTTGATGTTGAGGTTGAGATCGGTGACCGCAACGAAGCCGTTCGGGTACACCTTGTTGACGTTTTCAAAGACAACCTCTGCCACAGGCTCCTCCTTCAGCAGTGCGAACGGCCGGGCTCACTCCAACCGAACCGAGCCGGCACCTACCGACCCGGAAACCGTCGAGAGGCACGATCATCTGCCAACGCAGCGTGCGCCTCGCACGCGATGTTGGTCTGCCCCGCGATATCGGGCTCGTCCACGACTCTACCGCACCAGGTCCCCCGCTGCCCAGAGAAACCGGACCGCGACCCTCCCTGGAATCGGAAAGCGCCCCCGGTCAAGCGCCGGATCGTCCCCACGGCCGATGCGTCCCGAGCCCGGTCCGGATACGATCGTGGCGATGCACATCCTGGAGGGGCCTAGAGGTCGCTACCTGATCGACGGCGCGGTGGCCGCCGGCTTGGCGGTGCTGGTGTTGAGCGGTCTCAACGCCTACTCGGGGACGACCCTCGACGAGTCCTACCGCCGGCCCGACGCCTGGCTGATCATCCTCATCCTGTTGGCGGCGCTGCCACTGGCGCTGCGGCGGCGCTACCCGACAACGGTGATGGCGACGGTGCAGATCGCATGGATGATCGAGGTCGCCCTCGCCTATCCGGACACCATGTCGATGTTCGGGCTCGGCGTGGCGCTCCACGCCGTCGGCTCCAACCTCCCGCCGCAACGATCCCGCGTTGTCGCGTTCGTCAGCATCGGCACGGCGCTGGCTTGGACCGGGCTCGGTGTGCTCATCCAGAGCGACGTCGCCCCCGACAGCCTGCTGACGATGGGCGCATTCAGCCTCTTCGCCTGGCTCCTCGGCCGGGAGGTGTCGCTGCGGCAGCTCCGCACCCAGGATCTGGAGCGCCGCGCCTCCGCCGCCGAACGCGACCGAGAGGAGCGGGCCCGTGAGGCCGTGACGGAAGAGCGGATCCGCATCGCTCGGGAGCTGCACGACGTCGTCGCCCACGACATGACGGTGATGACGGTACAGGCGGCCGCCGCCCGCCGCACCCTCCACCGCGACCCCGCCAAGGCGGAGATCGCGCTCGAAGCAGTCGAACAGGCAGGTCACGAGGCTCTCACCGAGATGCGACGTCTGCTCGGAATGCTACGCACCAGCCTCCCGGAGGCCCGGACCCCACAGCCGGGACTGGTGCGGATCACTCAGCTCGTGACGCAACTCGAGGAAGCCGGCCTTCCGGTGGAGTTGGCCATCGAAGGCGACGCCCGGCCGCTGCCGCCGGGGATCGACCTCAACGCGTTCCGGATCATCCAAGAATCGCTCACCAACGCTCTCAAGCATGGCGGCCCCGACACCCGGGCCTCCCTCCGTCTCATCTACCAGCCCGACCGCATCACGATCGAGATCAACGACGATGGAAGAGGTGCGGCCGAGGAGCTGGCGACACCCGGCGAATACGGCCATGGCCTGGTCGGGATGCGTGAGCGCGTCTCCCTGCTCGGAGGCAATCTCACCGCCGGACCCCGCCGCGGCGGTGGCTACCGGGTCCGTGCCGAACTCCCGCTCGGTGCCCTGTGAGCGAGCCGGTTCGTGTCCTCGTGGTCGACGACCAGGCTCTGGTGCGGGCCGGGTTCGTGATGATCCTCGAGGCCGAGGACGACCTCCTCGTGGTCGGAGAGGCCGCCAACGGGATCGAGGCAGTCGCCGAGGCGCGGCGCCTCCGGCCCGACGTGGTCCTGATGGACATCCGCATGCCGGAGATGGATGGCCTCGACGCCACCCGTGAGCTGTGCGCGTCGCCGCGGCCCGGTGGGCACTGCCCCCGGGTTCTCATCCTCACCACCTTCGACCTCGACGAGTACGTGTTCGAGGCGTTGCGGGCCGGCGCCAGCGGGTTCCTGCTCAAAGACACCCCGCCCGACGATCTGGTGGCGGCGATCCGGATCGTCGCCGGCGGCGACGCCCTGCTCGCCCCTTCCGTCACCCGGCGTCTCCTCGCCGAGTTCGCCCGGGTCCCGGCGGGGGCCCACCCGTCGGCCGCGATGGAGCGCCTCACCGAGCGGGAACAGGAGGTGCTGCGCCACCTCGCCCGCGGCCTCTCCAACGCCGAGATCGCCGAGGCACTCTTCGTGTCGGAGACCACGGTGAAAACCCACATCTCGCACATCCTCACCAAGCTCGACCTGCGGGATCGGGTCCAGGCTGTGGTGATGGCATACGAGTCGGGCCTCGTCGTCCCTGGCGACCCTCCCGACTGACCTCCCTCGCCCCCGGCTCATCCCCGCGAACGATCCGGATATCGGCCTGGCGGCTGACGACGCGGCGCATCTCACCCCGTACCTTGACGGTGCCACATCAACCGAAGGGGAAGGCACATGACCACACCATCTCCCACGACGTCCACTCGCGTCGCCGCCAGGATGGAAGGGGGGACCAAGATCTACGGCAAGGGCGACGCTCAGGTCCACGCCCTGCGGGGGGTCACGGTCGGGTTCGAACAGGGCCGCTTCACCGCCATCATGGGACCGTCCGGCTCGGGCAAGTCGACGCTGCTGCACTGCATCGCCGGCCTCGACACCCTCACCGACGGCAAGGTCTACCTCGGGGACGTCGAACTCGGGTCCCTCAACGACCGGGAACTCACCCTGCTGCGCCGCCGGCAGGTGGGCTTCGTGTTCCAGGCCTACAACCTCATCCCCACCCTCAACGCTCGCGAGAACATCCTGCTCCCGCTCTCGATCGCCGGCGCCAAGCCGGACGCCGCCTGGTACGACCAGGTGATCGCCACCGTCGGGCTGTCGGATCGGCTCGCCCACCGCCCCACCGAACTCTCCGGCGGTCAACAGCAGCGGGTGGCCGCGGCTCGTGCCCTCGTCTCCCAACCGGAGATCATCTTCGCCGACGAGCCGAGTGGCAACCTCGACTCGAAGGCGAGCGGTGAGCTGCTCAGCTTCATGCGGCGCGCCGTCAAGGAGTTCGGGCAGACCATCGTCATGGTGACCCACGACCCGGTCACCTCCAGCTACGCCGACCGCATCGTGTTCCTCGACGACGGACAGATCGTCGACGAGATGCTCGATCCCACGTCCGACGCGGTCCTCGACCGCATGAAGAGCTTCGGAGCCTGACGCCATGATCAAGACGACCTTGAAGGGCATCATGGGTCACAAGCTCAGGCTGCTCTCGACCGCCCTTTCGGTGATGATCGGCGTCGGCTTCATCGCCGGCACCTACATCTTCACCGACACCATCAACGTCACCTTCACCGACCTGTTCGACAACGTCTACGCCGGACAGGACGTCATCGTGCAGTCGCAGACCGAGTACTCGGCCGGGTACGAGGGACCGCCCCCGTTCGACGAGCAGCTCCTGGAGACGGTCCGGGCGGTGCCCGGGGTCGCCGCCGCCAGCGGCAACGCCGACGGCTTCGCCGTGATCTACGACAAGAACGGGGACGCCATCGTGCCGATGGGCCCGCCGACCCTTGGCGGCTCGTGGATCGAGGACCCGCGTCTCGCCGGCAATACCGAGCTCCGGGAGGGACGGGGACCCGAAACATCCGGCGAGGTCGCCATCGATGCCGCCACGGCCCACGACAACGACCTGCAGGTAGGCGACACGGTCACGATCCAGACGCCCGGAGGAGTCGGGCAGTACCAGCTCGTCGGCATCGTCGGGTTCGGCGAAACCGACAACGTGGCCGGAGCCACCTACGCCGCCTTCATCCTGCCCGAGGCCCAGACCCTGTTCGGCCTCGAGGGTGAGCTGAGCTCGATCACAGTGCTGGGGGACGAGGGGATCGACCCGGCCGTGCTCCGCGACCGGATCGCCCAGGCCCTGCCGCAGGGCCTGGAAGCCGTCACCGCCGCCGACCAATCCGCCGAGGCTTCCGCGCAGCTCCAAGAGTCGCTCGGCTTCCTACGCACCGCGCTGCTCGTCTTCGCGCTGGTGGCGGTGTTCGTCGCCTCGTTCATCATCCAGAACACGTTCCGCATCATCGTCCGGCAACGGCAGCGCGAGCTCGCCCTGTTGCGGGCTGTCGGCGCCACCGGAACCCAGGTGGTGTGGATGGTGGTGATCGAGGCGCTGCTGGTGGCGCTGGTCGCCTCGATCGTGGGCATCGCCTTCGGATTCCTCATCTCGATCGGGTTGACCGGGATCATGAGCGGGATCGGCTTCGACATGCCCTCGTCCACAGCGCCGCTGGCGGCCCGCACCATCATCGTGTCCCTGGCGGTGGGCATCCTGGTCACGGTGGGCGCCGCGGTGCTGCCGGCGATCCGGGCCTCCCGCATTCCGCCGGTGGCCGCCCTGCGCGACACCGACATCCGGCTCCGCATGTCGCCGCGTCGGCGCATCGCCGTCGGGTTGGTCTCGCTGCTGATAGGCAGCGTCCTCATCGGATTCGGGCTCGCCGGCAAGGTGTTTGGGCCGCTCAACGAGCTCGCCATGGTCGGGCTCGGGTCGCTGATCGTGTTCCTTGCAGTGTCGATGCTGAGTTCGACGGTGGTCAAACCCATCGCCTTGGCACTGGGGCTCCCGCTCCGGCGTGCCGACCGGGTCACCGGATCCCTCGCGGTCGACAACTCGATCCGTAAGCCGCGGCGCACCGCCACCACGGCGTCGGCGCTGATGATCGGCCTCGCTCTGGTGGCGTTCTTCTTCGTGCTCGGCGACTCGATCAAGGCCTCCACCGGAGCTGCCATCGAGCACGGGCTGCGTGCCGACTACGTGCTCAGCGTCGACGGCTTCGCCGGCGGGTTCAGCCCCGACCTCGGCAACACGTTGCGGGAGAACCCGGACTTCGCGGCGGTCACCAACCTTCGTGTGGGGTACTGGGACGAGGACGGCACCGACCAGATGCTCATGGGCATCGACGCCACGACCGCCGACCAGACGATCTTCCTCGACATCAAACAAGGCAGCCTTGACGATCTCGCCGCCGGCGGCGTCTTCGTGTACGAGGGCACCGCCGACGACGAAGGGTGGAGCCTGGGTGACAGGATCCCGATGGGCTTCAACACCACCGGGCTGCAGCAGGTCGAAATCGTCGGCATTTACGGCGAGCAGAACGTGGTGCAGAGTTCGTTCCTCGTCGGGCTCGACTTCTACGAGCAGAACTTCTCCGGCTACGGCACCGACACCGACTTCGTGCTGGCGGTCAAGACCGCCGACGGGGTCTCGCAACAGGCGGCCCGCGCCGCCCTCGACGCCGCTGCCGCCGACTACCCGAACGTGACGGTGCGGGACCAGGTCGAGTACCGGCAGTCACAGGAGGACCAGGTGAACACCTTCCTCGTGATGTTCAACGCTCTGCTCATCCTGGCCGTCATCATCGCCCTCATCGGCATCACCAACACCCTGGTGCTGTCGATCTTCGAGCGCACCCGCGAGATCGGCCTGCTGCGGGCCGTCGGCATGACCCGCTGGCAGGTTCGCCGTATGGTGCTGTGGGAGTCGATCATCGTGGCCATCATCGGGGCCCTGCTCGGCATCGTGGTTGGGCTGGTGTTTGGCGCCGCCGTCACCTCCGCCCTCGGCGATCAGGGCATCACGGAACTGTCGATTCCGCTCGTCCAGATCATCGGCCTGGTGGTGTTCGGAGCCTTGGTCGGCGTGGTCGCATCAATCGCTCCCTCCCGCAAGGCGGCCAAGCTCAACGTGCTGGAGGCCATTTCCTACGAGTGATTCCCGACATACAATGAAAGGTATGGACACCGACCTCGCAGACGTCGTCCGCCGGCTCCTCGAGACGGCGAAGCGCCTCGACAACCTGCCCGCCTCGGCGGTGACGGAACGTCTCGATCTGCGGGAGCAGCTCCGGGCCCTCCAGGCGAGGGCCCGGGCGCTGCAGGGCCGGGTCAGTATCGACCTCTCCGGCGATTCCGTTTACGTCGAGGTCGACCACCGGCGGCGCCGGGCCGGCCGGAGGCGACGGCGGCAGGAAGCGCTGTCCGAGACGGAGCTGGCACGGGACCTGGCAGAGCTGCGAGCCCGCCTCGCCGAGATCGAGAACGTCTGATCGGCAGCGACGGCGCCCCCGGGCATCGCGGCCGGCAGGTTCAGGGACTCGTTTCCCGTAGGTCCGCTTCGACCATGAGGGCGACCAGCTCGTCGAATCCGACCTTTGCCTCCCAGCCGAGCTTCTCGCGGGCCTTGGTGGGATCGGCGAGCAGCAACTCGACCTCGGCCGGGCGGAAGTAGCGGGGGTCGACCCGCACCAGGACCCTGCCCGCCGGATCCATCCCGACCTCCTCGACTCCCTCGCCGCGCCATTCGATCGGCATCCCGGCGAAGGCGAAGGCCTTCTCGCAGAACTCCCGGACCGAGTGCTTCTCGCCGGTTCCGATCACGTAGTCGTCGGGTTCGTCCTGCTGCAGGATCAGCCACATCGCCTCGACGTAGTCGCCGGCATAGCCCCAGTCGCGCTCGGCGTCGAGGTTTCCGAGGTGCACGGGGCGTTGCCGTCCCCGCTTGATGGCGGCAACGGCGCGGGTGATCTTGCGGGTCACAAAGGTCTCGCCGCGGCGCGGGGACTCATGGTTGAAGAGGATCCCGTTGGCGGCGAAGGTTCCGTAGGCCTCCCGATAGTTGCGGGTGATGTGGAAGGCGTAGACCTTGGCGGCCGCATACGGGCTGCGGGGATGGAACGGCGTCGTCTCCGACTGGGGAATCTCCACGACTTTGCCGTACATCTCCGAGGACGATGCCTGGTAGAAGCGCGTCTCGAGGCCGGCGTCCCTGATGGCTTCAAGGAGCCGCAACGTCCCTAGTCCGGTGATGTTGCCGGTGTACTCGGGAACGTCGAATGACACTTTGACGTGCGACTGGGCGCCGAGGTTGTAGATCTCATCCGGCCGAGCGGTCCTGATAAGGTGGTTGACCGCCGAGGAGTCGCCCAGCTCCGAATAGACGAGCCGGAGGCGGAGATCGGGCTCGTGCGGATCCTGGTAGATGTGGTCGATCCGGCCGGTGTTGAACGATGACGATCGGCGGATCGTGCCCCACACCTCGTACCCCTTGGCGAGCAATAGCTCGGCCAGGTACGAGCCGTCCTGACCGGTGATTCCCGTGATGAGGGCGGTCCTCCCATTCCGTTCGGGTCGTTCAGTCACCCCGCACTCCCCTTCCCTCGGTGTCTCCGGTGTAGTGCGCCGCAAACCACTCGTAGGTTGCCCGGAGCCCTGCCTCCAGTGTCGTCTGATGCCGCCATCCGAGCTGGTGCAGCCGGCTCACGTCGAGCAGCTTGCGCGGAGTCCCATCGGGCTTGGAGGTGTCCCACACCAGCTCGGTATCAGGCGCCACGATCGAGCGGATGAGTTCGGCCAGCTCCCGGATCGAGATTTCTTCTCCGGTCCCGACGTTGAGGTGCCCGGGCCCGGCATAGTGGCGCATGAGGTAGACACAGGCGTCAGCGAGATCGTCGACGTAGAGGAACTCCCGCTTCGGCGACCCAGACCCCCACACCACCACCTCGCGGTCGCCGCGCAGCTTGGCTTCATGGAAGCGCCGCATCAGGGCCGCCGCCACGTGCGAGTCGGTGGGGTGGAAGTTGTCCCCCGGACCATAGAGGTTGGTTGGCATGGCCGAGATGAAGTCGTTGCCGTACTGGCGCCGGTAGGACTCGGTCAGCTCGATGCCGGCGATCTTCGCGATGGCGTACGGCTGATTGCTGGGCTCCAAGTAGCCGCCGAGGAGCTGATCCTCGCTCATCGGCTGGCGGGCCAGCTTCGGGTAGATGCAGGAGCTGCCGAGGTAGAGGAGCCGGGTGACGTCAAAGCGGTGGGCGGCTGCGATCACGTTGGCGGCGATCATGAGGTTGTCGTAGACGAAGTCTGCCGGGCGGGTGCTGTTGGCCATGATCCCGCCAACGGTCCCGGCGACGAGGAACACATACTCGGGGCGTTCCGATGTGAAGAAGCGCTCCACCGCGTCCTGGCGGAGCAGGTCGACCTCGTCGCGGGTCGGCGTCAACAGCGTCGAGAAACCCTCTCGTTCCAGGCGTCGCACCACGGCGGAGCCAACGAGGCCACGGTGGCCCGCGACGTAGACACGGGCGCCGGTCGGAAAGGGAAAGGCCATGTCGTGAATCTAGCATTCGCCCCCGATCGATCCCGGCGCCGGTACTCGAGCGCCCCATCGTGACGACCGACGACTCGTTCCCGGCCCGGAGCCGCCCCCCGGGCTTCCCTCCTCACCTGGTGAGCCAGGTGGCGGCGGGATATCCTCACATCGCCGGATGCCGCGGAGAGGATGACCGGTGACGTCAAAGACAGGAACCCGCCTCGTTCTCGCCCTCGCCGTTGCCGGGCTGGTGGGTGGGGCGGTGTCGTGGGCGGTCGGAGCTTCGAGCGCCGCCGACGTGATCTGGGCCGCCACCGGGGCGGTGGCGCTGGCTCCACTGATCCTCGGATTCGTCGAGAGCATCCGGCGGCGGGAGGTCGGGCTCGACATCGTGGCGCTCCTCGCCATCGGCGGCGCGCTCGCCCTCGGTGAGTTCCTCACCACCGCCATCATCGGGCTGATGCTGGCGACCGGACAGGCGCTGGACGGCTACGCCGCCGCCCGGGCGGAACGGGACCTGACTGCCCTCCTGGCGCGAGCCCCCAAGGTGGCCCACCGCTTCGAGGACGGCTCGCTCGTCACCATCGCCATCGACGACGTGGCCCCCGGCGACCGCCTGGTGGTGAAGCCCGGCGAGGTCATCCCGGTTGACGGGGTGGTGGCGGAGGGGGTCGCCGTGGTCGACGAGTCCGCCCTCACCGGCGAGGCCCGTCCCGTCGAGCGAGGGGAAGGCGATCGGGTGCAGAGCGGCACGGTCAACGCCGCCGGGTCGCTCCAGATGTACGCCACCGCCACCGCTGAGCACAGTACCTATGCCGGGATCATCCGCCTGGTGAAGACGGCGCAGGAATCCAAAGCCCCGACATCGCGCCTGGCGGACAAGTACGCCCTCGGGTTCGTCCCTCTCACCCTGGTGATGGCGGGCGGGGCATGGGTCGTCAGCGGTGACCCGGTGCGGGCCCTCGCCGTGTTGGTGGTGGCGACGCCGTGCCCGCTGCTGCTGGCGGTGCCGATCGCCATCGTCTCGGGCATCTCCCGGGCGGCCCGCCGCGGGATCATCATCAAGGGTGGGGGGGTGCTGGAACGCCTCGCCGTCGCCGACATCCTCATCATCGACAAGACCGGGACCCTCACCATGGGCCAGCCCCGGATTGCGGGTGCGGTGTTGTTCGGGGAATGGAACGACGTCGGAGAGCTCCTCCACCTGGCGGCGTCGCTGGATCAGATGTCGAACCACCTCCTCGCAACCGCGCTCGTCAAGGCGGCCCGCCAGCGCGGGCTCCATCTCGTCTTCCCGAGCGACGTCACGGAGGTCCCCGGCGCCGGGGTGTCCGGCACCGTCGACGGGCACCGGGTGTCGGTCGGGAGCCTCGACTGGGTCGCCGAGAACGAGGGGGGCCGGAAGGAGCTGCTGTCGTACAAGCGGCGGGCGGCCCGGGAGCCCACCATGGGCGTCTTCGTCGCCGTCGACGGGGTCCCCGCCGGCGTCTTCGAACTCGACGACCCACTCCGCACCGACACCCCTCGCACCTTGCGCCTGTTGCGGCGTGCCGGCATCAAGCGGGTGATCATGGCCACCGGCGACCATCCCATGGTCGCCGAGTCTGTCGGGGCCGCCATCGCCGTCGACCAGGTGCTCGCCGAACGCTCCCCCGAGGAGAAGGTCGACGCGGTGCGCCGGGCGGTGACCGAGGGGACGACGGTGATGGTCGGTGACGGCATCAACGACGCCCCGGCCTTGGCCGCCGCCGACGTCGGCGTGGCGATGGGCGCCCGCGGTGCCACCTCGTCGTCGGAAGCGGCGGACGCGGTGCTGGTGGTCGATCGGCTCGATCGCCTCGCCGAGGCGATCACGATCGCGCAGCGGTCTCGCCGCATCGCGACCCAGAGTGCCCTGACCGGGATGGGACTGTCACTCGCCGCCATGGTCGCGGCCGCGGTTGGTTTGCTGCCCCCCGTGTTCGGAGCGCTGCTCCAGGAGGGGATCGACGTGATCGCCATCCTCATCGCATTGCGGGCACTACGGGATCGCGGCTTCGGGGCGGTTCGGCCGCAGCTCCCCGCCGACCTGTCGGAGCGGCTCCGCGCCGAGCACGACCACCTCATCCCGGCGCTGGAGCAACTCGACGTGGTGGCCGATCGACTCGACCGCATCTCCCCGGCGGAGGCCCGGGAGGAGTTGGAGCGGATGGACCGTTTCCTCCAGGAGGAGATCCTCCCCCACGAGGCCGAGGAGGAACGGGAGGTGTACCCGCAGCTCACGGCCCTCATCGGAGGCGACGACCCGCTCGCCCCGCTGAGCCGGACCCACGGCGAGATCTTCCACCTCACCGGGCTCTACCACCGCCTCGTTGAGGGTATCGGCGGCGAGGGACCGGGACCGCTCGAGCTGCGGGACGTACGCCGGGTGCTGCACAGCCTCCATGCCATCCTCCGGCTCCACTTCGACCAGGAGGAGGAGCTCTACCTCTCCCTCGACGACAGCTACCTCGACGCCCGCGCCCCCGTCCCCTGACCCTCCAGGTAGGGTCGCGACCGAACGGACGGAGGGCTCCGACGATGGACGAGCGGCGCATCATCAACATGTGGTCGGGGCCCCGCAACGTCTCGACCGCCATGATGTACTCGTGGCGGCAACGCTCCGACACGACGGTGTGGGACGAGCCGATGTACGGCCACTACCTCGTCGTCTCGGGGGCGGACCACCCGGGCCGGGACCGCATCCTGGCGGCGGTGCCCACCGACCGGGACGCCATCGTCCACCAGATGCTCTTCGGTTCCGCCCCGACCCCGATCCGGTTCTACAAGAACATGGCGCATCACCTGCTCGGCTTCGACTGGGACATCGTCGACCGGATGGAGAGCCTCCTCCTCATCCGCGACCCGCGGGATGTGCTGCCGTCGCTGGCAGCCGGCCTCGGCCGTGCTCCCACCATGGTCGACGCCGGGTTCGAAGTGCAGCTGCGGATCCTGGACCGCATCCTCGCCGCCGGCGGGATCCCGATCGTGGTCGACTCCCGGGAGCTGCTCACCCGTCCCGAGGCCGTGCTCCGGGAACTGTGCGCTCGCCTCGATCTCCCGTTCGAGCCGGCGATGCTGTCGTGGCCGGCCGGGCCCAAGCCCGAGGACGGCATCTGGGCGCCCGACTGGTACCGGCGGGTCCATCGCACCACCGGCTTCGAACCGCCCCGGATCGGGCATGCCCCGCTGCCGCCCGGACTAGAGGCGTTGCTGGCCGAGTGCCGGGACTGCTACCGGCGGCTGCGGGAACACGCCATCGGCGCCACCTGAGCGGAGCGTGGCGGCACCTCAGTCGTTGAGGGGCCGGTCGATCGGCTTCCAGTCCGCGGTGTGGTCGATGAGGTACTCGCTGACGGCCCGGCAGCGCTCCAGCGTCTCGCAGAGCTGCTCACGGCCCATCATCACGTCGACCAGGGACAGCTCCCGGCGGCCCACGATGGAGAGCCGGCGCTCGGCCACGGTGGCAAGGGCGCCGGTCGACTCGACGCTGGAGACCTCGATGGGGAGCTCCATCCCCCCGATGCCGGCCAGCTCGGCGGCCAGCATCACCAGCTCCGGTGGGGCCGCCAGCGGCGGCAGCGCCCAGTTGAACAGCAGCGGCAGCCGGTAGTCGCCCTCGGGCTCCTCGTAGTCGTTGCCCATCTCGACCATCTGGTCCTCGAGGCTGAGCACCACCCGCGGCTCGACGTCGAAGGCGACGTTGAGATCGAGCGGCCCGTCACAGGCGAAATCGGGGTGCATGTCGACCTCCCACGCCTGGCGGAGCGAGTAGGTCTCGATGAAGTGACGCTCGTCGTGGACGTGGAAGCCGTGCTCGACGGCGTGGTCCTTCAGGTAGGTGATGAAGCCGGCGATGTCGATGGCCATGACCCGATGCTACCGGGAGCGGGTGACGACGTCGGGGGCGTCCTCGCCGGACCCGGCAACCGTGAGCGATACGGTGAGGCGGCCGTTGCCTGTGATCGACACGGCCCGGAGGTCATCGACGGTGGCGGCCGCCTCGAAGGAACCGGGAGGGTGGGTGGTCGCCACCGCCACCACCACCGCTCCGATCGAGCGGGCCGCGGCGGCGCCGCTCGGGGAGTCCTCGAAGACCACCATCGCCGACCCGGCAACCCCGAGCGCCTCCGCCGCCGCCAGGTACGGATCGGGATGCGGCTTGCCGCGGGCGACGTCGTCGGCAGTGACCAGCACCGGCGGATCGGCGATGCCGGCCGCGGCGAGACGGGCGGTCGCCAGCCGTCGGGATCCCGAGGTGACCACCCCCCAACGACCGTCCGGGAGGGCGGCGATCAGTTCGGCGGCGCCCGGCACGGCCCGCACCCCGGGTGCCCGCGCCTGCTCGAGGTCGGCGAGACGGGCCACCGCGGCCGCGGCCTGCTCCGGTGCCAGCCGGGGACCAAGGGTGTCCTCGGCCCGGACCCCGTGCATCACCGCCATCACCTCGGCGGTGTCGAGAGCGAACTCGGCACAGAGCTGGCGCCAGGCTTCCTCCACCGCCGCCACGGAATCGACCAGCACGCCGTCGGAATCGAACACGACGGCGTCACAGCTCAGCTTCACGTTCTGCCACCCCACCGTCTCGGCGCCGGATTCTGGTTGCCGCCGCAGCCTACCGGCGCCCTCAGTCGAGCATCCGCACGATGAGGCCGCTGCCGACCTTGGGAAGAAACCAGGTCGACTTGGGCGGCATCACCATGCCCCGGTCGGCGACCGCCTCCACGTCGTCCATGCTCACCGGGTGAATGGCGAAGCACACCGCGCAGCCGTCGCGGTGCTGGAGCTCGTCGAGGCCCCGCGAGCCCGGGACGTAGTCGATGCGAGGGTCGGAGCGGGGATCGCCAACGCCGAGGATCGGATCGAGGACCAGCTCCTGGAGCAGCACCGCGTCCAACCTGCCGTATACGTCGTCGGGAACCCGCTCCGGCGGCACGGTGAGCCGGAACCATCGGTCCCCCATCGCCATGCCGAACACGCCGGCCCGGAGGGGACGGGCCGCTTCGGGATCGCCGGACGGCAGCTCCTCGACGGTGACGACTTCGCCGACCCGTGCCAGGAACTCGGCCGGAGCGAGACCGTTGAGGTCCCGTATGCAGCGGTTGTACTCCATGATCCGGAGCTGGGCCTCGGGGAAGAGCACCGCCAGGAGGTAGTTGTAGGACTCGCTGCCGGTGTGGTCGGGGTGGGCGGCCGCCTCCTCGTGGGCGTAGCGAGCCGCCGCCGCGCAGCGGTGGTGGCCGTCGGTGATGTAGAGGGTGTCGATCGAAGCGAGGGCGTCCTCCAGCCGGCGCACCTCCTCCGGGTCGTCCACCACCCAGATCGTCTGCCGGAGCCGATCGGCCACGAAGTCGATGAGCGGCTCGCGGGAACAGACCTGTGCGGTCACCGCGGCGGCCCCGACGTCGGTCCGGTAGGCGAGCGCCACCGGATAGGAGTCGGCTCGTAGCTCGGCGATGTGGCGCGCCAGCCGCTCCTCGGTGGCGCGGGTGGTGTACTCGTGGCGCCGGATCCGACCCTCGTCGTAGGCGGAGACCGCGACCTCCGCCACGACGCCGGTGCGTCCCTGGACGCCGTCCGACAGCCGGTAGACGTAGAACGCCGGGGTGTCCCTCCACCGGTAGACGCCGTCACGGATCATGGCATCGAGACGGGCTCGGCCTCCGACGACCGCCGCGGGGACGAACCCCTCGCCGGCAGTGCGGATGGTGTCGCGCATGACGTGCTGGAAACTGTAGGGGTTCTCCGCCTCGAGACGCTCCCAGTGCCCCTCCGGGACCCGGGATACCGGCGGCGTTGCCACCTGGGCGGCCAGTTCGGGTCGCGGCAGGTACGCGCGGAATGGACGGATCAGTGGCCCCATGTCCCCATCTCAGTGATCGCCGGTCGATACCGCGATGACGTCACCCAGCGCCTCGATCGCCCACACGACCTCCTTCTCGACGTCACCGGCGACCCGCATCACGACCGAGGCGGCCCGCCCGCCGGCGAACACCGAGTTCTCCATGTGCTCGACGTTGAGGTCCGCTTCCCGCAGGATCCCGAGGACTCGGGCCAGCACCCCGACCCGGTTGTGGTGGCGGATGGTGAGCGACGTCATGCCGTAACCGGTGGGGAGCAGGTTGACGCAGTTCGGCACCGACCCGTCCTCGAAGGCATCGATGATCCCGATCACGGCGTCGGCGATCGCTTCCTGGGCCTGCTCGGTCGAGGCGCCGATGTGGTGGGTGCCGTAAACGTTGGGGTGGCGGGCGATCGCCGAATCGAACTCGGCTTCGCCGGTCTGCGGCTCGCCGGCGTAGACGTCGAGGCCCGCCCTGATCCCCTTGGCGTCCATCGCCTCGATGAGCGCCGCCTCGTCGACCACGCTCCCCCGGGAGGTGTTGATGATGATGGCGCCGGGTTTGACGTGCTGGAGCAGGTCCCGGGAGACGAGGTGCTCGGTGCTGTCGTCGGCGGGCACGTGGAAGGTCAGCACGTCGCACGTCTCCGCCAGCCGGACGAGATCGGGGACGTAGTGGACCCCGAGGGCGTCGAGTCGGGCCTGGATGTCGGCGTTGCGGCCGGGACGCTCGATGACGACCAGCTCCATGGCGAAGGCCTTGGCCCGCTCCGCCACGGCGAGGCCGATCCGGCCGACCCCGACGATGCCGATGGAACGGCCGGCCAGTCCCCGTGCCTTGCCGTAGCGGGCCTTGTTCCACTTGCCGGCGCGGAGATCGTGCACGTTGTCGGCGATGCTGCGGTCGATGGCGGTGAGCAGCCCCATGGTCAGCTCGGCGACGGCGACGGCGTTGCGGCCCGGGGTGTTGCACACGAAGATGCCGCGGTCGGCGGCCGCCGCGACGTCGATCGTGTTGGTCCCCGCCCCGGCCCGGATGATCAGGGTGAGGGTCTGGGTTGCTTCGACCGCCTTGGCGGTCACCCGGGTGCTGCGGACGACGAGGACATCGTGCCCGTTCAGCTCGGCGGGAAGGGTGTCTCCGGTGAGGTCCGGCAAATAGGTGACGGTGTGTCCCATCTGCTCGAGACGCTCGCGGTGCGTTTCGGGGAATGTGTCGGCCAGGAGGATTCTCACGGTCTGCCCTCGCGATGAGTGGGGTGACGACCACCATCTTTACACTTCGTACAAGCGGCGGCCAATGCCACCTCGCAGCATCGCACAGCGGTGCCGGCTTGGGGAAGGGTCTTCGAGCCGAAGAGCGGCGAGGCCGGCCATGCCGCGCGTCGCGGCGACGTCACCCGGGAGGCGGCGCCGAGCGGCGACGTTCGTCGAACGCGTCCAACATGTCCCGCACGGTCCGACGGCAGGTCGCCTCCCGCCAGTCCCGCATGCGGGTGGCGACGGTGGGCGGAAGCCCGTGGTCGCCCTTGTCGATGTCGTCGTCGGCGGACCGATCGCCATGTACGGCCTCGACTACGAGAACGGGGACCTCTTCCTCGGATCGTTCTACGTCATCGTGGTTCTCGGGGCCCTCGCCATCCCCACCGGTGCCGCCCGGGAAGCGATTCGACAGGGCACACCGCTCGGGCGGATGCCGGCAGAACAGGAGACGATGGCCGGCACCGTGTCCTGACGGCGCTCACGGCGCCGCCGGCTCGGCGGCGTGATCTCAGCCGGCGGCGTAGGCCGCAAGCTCGGCAGCGAGTCGCTGCTTGGCCCCGGCATCGAGAAAGCTGGCTTCGATCGAATTGGCGGCGATGGTGACCAGTTCCTCAGGAGTGAGGCCCAACGCCTCCTGGGCCGCCAGGTAGTTGTCGCCCACGTACCCTCCGAAGTAGGCCGGGTCGTCGGAGTTGATGGTGACGCAGAGCCGGGCGTCGAGCGCCCGCTTCAGGTTGTGCTCCTCGAGCGTACCGAAGACGCCCAGCTTCACGTTGGAGAGGGGGCACATGGTGAGCGGGATGCGATCCCGACGCAGCCGCTCCACCAGACGGTCGTCCTCCAGGGCCCGCACCCCATGGTCGATACGCTCGGCGTGGAGTAGGTCGAGAGCCTGCCACACGTAGGCCGGGGGCCCTTCCTCCCCGGCGTGGGCGACTCGGTGCAGGCCCTCCGCCTCGGCTCGGGCGAAGACGTCGGCGAACCGTGACGGCGGGTTCCCGACCTCTGAGGAGTCCAGGCCCACCCCGAGCAGAAGGTCGCGGTGAGCCAGCCCCTGCTCGAGGGTCGCCATCGCCGCTTCGGCCGAGAGATGGCGGAGGAAGCACATGATGAGACCGGTGGAGAGATCAAGGCGGCGCTCCCCGTCGGCCAGGGCGGCGCTGATGCCACCGATGACCGCTTCGAACGGGACCCCGCGATCGATGTGGGTCTGTGGATCGAAGAACACCTCGGCTCGCCGCACCCCGTCGGCCTGCGCCCGCTCCAGGTAGGCCCACGTCACCTCGTAGAAGTCGGTCTCGGTCTGCAGCACGGCGGCGCCCTGGTAGTAGAGGTCGAGGAAGTCCTGCAGGTCGCCGAATCGATAGGCGGCACGAAGCGCCTCCACCGATGGGTAGGCGAGAGGAACCGCGTTGCGGCCGGCCAGCTCGAAGAGCAGCTCGGGTTCGAGAGTACCCTCGATGTGGAGGTGGAGCTCCGCCTTCGGCAACCCGCGCGAAAAGGAATCCATGTCGATCCACCTCCAGAGCCGTCGATTCGGCGATAGTACCGGATGGCATGCGCGCCGACGGTCTCACGATCAGGAGGTCACCATGCGCTTCGTCTTCGGATCTCCCCGCCGCCGTCCGTTGGGGATCGCACCCATCCTGTTCCGGGATCGATCGAGCTGGTACGACGCCGCCGGCAGCGACTTCGGCTGGCGCCCCACCCGGCCCGCCCGGGAAATGCGAGACCTGGAATGGGAGTTCGACGAGCCGGACGAGTACCCGGCTCTGGTGGCCCGCCGCACCCCCGGCATGCTGGCCTCGGCGGCGGAGAAGGCGATGCAGGCCGCCATCGCCGGCGGCGACCCCGAGCAGATCCTGGCGGCCGCCGAACAGCACCCGACCCAGCGCATCGTGGGCCAGGCGGTCGCCGGCCTGCTCCTGCTCGAGCCGGCGCTCCCCCGCGGCATCGAGTTGCTCACCGCCGTGATCGGGGCCGACGAGGACGTGCAGAACCACCGGTTCGTGCGCACCTACCTGCAGGATGCCGGCCTCACCGTCGCCATCGCTCCCGCCATCGTGGCCCATCTCCCCCTCATGCGGATGTCCCTCGGCCTGCTCGTCGCCGAGCTCCTCCAGCTCCGGGGCCGCCACGACGAGGCGGAGGCGTTGCTGGCGTCGCTGGAGCAGACCACCTGGGTACGGGTGTCCTACGCCGAGATCGCCTTCGCCGCCGGTGAGCACGACACCGTGATCGCCCTCACCGAGGGGGTCGTCAACGACGACGACGTGACCGCCCTGCTCCTCACCTACCGGGGCCGGGCCCTGGCCGAGACGGGACGGTACGGCGAGGCGATGACCGCCTTCGCCCGCGCCCTCGACTACGACGGCCGGGCCTCCCAGATCCGGGCGATGGCCCACGTCGGCCGCGGCCTCGTCCACCTGGCGCAGGATGCCGACGAGCAGGGCATCCAGGAGCTGACCCTGGCACTGGTGGAGGAGCCCAACGAGCCGACGGCGCTCAAGGTGCTGGCACGGATCCGGGGACACGCCGGTTCGTGACATCCGGAGCCGAACCCGGAAGGAGCCCCATGTTCCACCCCATCCCGCCGCCGATCCTCGCCCGCATGGAGGATCTGGAGCGGCACGACACCCGAGACCGGCGGGACGGCACGCCCCGCCTGGAGCGACTCCGCCAGATCCCGGCGGAGACCGGCCGGTTCCTGGCGATCCTGCTGGCGACCGCTCCCGCCGGCGCCGTCGTCGAGATCGGCACCAGTGCCGGGTACTCGACGTTGTGGCTGACGCTGGCCTGCCGGGCGGTGGAGCGCCGGATCACCACCTTCGAGGTGCTCCCCGAGAAGGCGGCCATGGCCCGAGAGACGTTCCGGTTGGCCGGGGTGGATGATCTCGTCGACCTGGTCGAGGACGACGCCCGCCGCCACCTCGCCACCATCGGGGACGTGGGTTTCTGCTTCCTGGATGCCGAGAAAGACGTCTATCACGACTGCTACGAGGCGGTCGTCCCCCACCTGGTCCCCGGCGGCCTGCTCGTCGCCGACAACGCCATCAACCACCGGGAGATCCTGCAGCCGATGCTGGACCGGGCTCTGACCGATGCCCGGGTCGACGCCCTCGTCGTGCCGATCGGCACCGGGGAGCTGGTGTGCCGCCGCACCGAGGCGGGCTGACCGGGCCGGGCAGTGGCGCCAGCAGGCAGAGGGCGACACCTCTAGCATCGACCGCATGACCACCGACACCATCCGCTGGGGCGTGCTCGGCGTGGCGAACATCGCCACCGGGACCGTCATCCCGGCCATCCAGCAAGCCGACGGCTGCGAGGTCGTCGCCATCGCCTCCCGCTCCGCCGAGCGGGCCGCCGCCGCGGCCACCCGGCTCGGCATCGCCCGCGCCCACGGCTCCTACGAGGCCCTCCTGGCCGATCCCGAGGTCGACGCCGTCTACGTCCCGCTCCCCAACCACCTCCACGCCCCCTGGTCGATCCGGGCCCTCGAGGCCGGCAAGCACGTGCTGTGCGAAAAGCCGCTGGCGCTCGGGGTCGACGAGGCGGAGACGATGGTCGCGGCGGCGGCACGCACCGGCGGCAAGCTGATGGAAGCCTTCATGTACCGGTTCCATCCGCAGTGGGAGCTGGTGCGGAACCTGATCGCGGCAGGGCGGATCGGTCCGCTGCGGATGGTGAACAGCTGGTTCACCTACGAGCCGCAGCCGGAGGACGACTACCGCAACGTGCCGGAGGCGGGCGGCGGCGTGCTGCTCGACATCGGCTGCTACTGCGTCAGTGTCGCCCGTTTCCTCTTCGGCACGGAGCCGACCGTGGTCGGCGGCGCCATCCGGCGCGACGGCCACGGCGTCGACATCGCCACCGCCGGGATCCTGCGCTTCCCCGAAGGCGAATCGGTGTTCTTCTGCGGCGGCGACCACGCCCACGACCAGGGGGTGCACCTCACCGGCGCCACCGGGACGATCACCGTCGACCTTCCCTTCACCCCCGATCCGAGCCGGCCGGCCACGATCCGGGTGGTGACCCCCGACGGGGAGCAGACCCTCGAATCGGCCGTCGCCAACAGCTACACGGTGGAGGCGGAGCGTTTCGCCGAGGCCATCCGGCACGATCTGCCGGTGCCGACGCCGCTCGACGACGCCCTGGCGAACTTGCGTGTCATCGAAGACGTCGCCGCCGTAGCCCGTTGAGGCCGACCCGCTGGCCTCGGCGGGGCGCCGCCGGCGGTAGCCTCGTCTCCCGCAACCTGTGAACCGGGAGACGGAGCGCGTGCAGAACCATCCGGTGTTCGAGCTGAGCGACGCCATCGTCGACGACCTCGCTCGCCTCTTCCCCAGTGCCGCCACCATGCTCGGGGTGTCCGGTCACGACGACCGCTGGCCGGACCTGAGCCCGGACGGCGCCGAGGCCACCGCCGCCGAGCTGCATTCCTGGCGACGGCGCCTCGAGGCGCTGCCCCCGCCCGGGGACCGCTGGGACCGCCTCGCGATCGAGGTGGCGAAGGATGCCCTCGACGAGGAGCTGGCCCACTTCGCCCACGACGACCACCTGCGGGACCTCAACTCGATCGCGTCACCGCTGCAGAACTTCACCGAGGTCTTCGACCACATGGCCACCGAGACACCCGGGCAGTGGGAGCTCGTCGCCATCCGACTGGAGCGCCTCCCCGCCGCCCTCGACGGCTACCGGGCCTCGCTGGAACGCGGGCGCCGCCACCGCCTCGTCGTGGCCCGCCGCCAGGTGGAGGCGGCCGTCGCGCAGTGCCGGGTGACGGCGGCGCCGGGCACCCGGCTGGGCCTGCTGGTCGACGTCTACGACAGGTCGCAGGGCGGGGCCGGGTTGGGCCGGCGGCTGCGGGAGGCCGCCGACGGGGCCCGCCACGCCTTCGGGGAATTCGGCCGCTATCTCGCCGAGGTCTACGCGCCCGACGCCGTTGCGACCGACGCCGTCGGCGAAGGTCGGTTCGTCCGTGAGGCGCGCCGTTTCCTCGGCACCACCATCGATCCCGCCGCCACCTACGCCTGGGGGTGGGACGAAATGGCCCGCATCGGAGCTCGGCTCGAGACCGTGGCCGCCGAGATCGTGCCGGGTGGCGGCCTCGGCGAGGCGCGGGCCCTGCTCAAGTCGGACCCGGCCCGGGCCGCGGCCGACGCCGTCGAGCTCGCCTCCCTCATGCAGCAACGCCTCGACGACGCCCTCGACCGCCTCGACGGAACCCACTTCGAGGTCCCGGGGCAGATCCGGCGGGTCACCGTCAACATCGCCCCTCCCGGCGGGGCGCTCGGGGCCTACTACGTCGGGCCGTCGGAGGACTTCACCCGGCCGGGCAGCGTCTGGTGGTCACTTGCCCCCTCCGGGCCCTACCCCCTCTACGACGAGGTCTCGACGGCGTACCACGAGGGGTTCCCCGGCCATCACCTCCAGGTGGGCACCCAGGTGGCGCAGGCCGACAGGCTGTCGCGGCTCCACCGGCTCTGGGTGTGGAAGGCCGGCTCCGGTGAGGGGTGGGCGCTGTATGCCGAGCGGCTCATGGACGAGCTGGGGTTCTTCGACGAGCCCGACTACGTCTTCGGCTGGTTGACGTCGCAGATGCTGCGCGCCTGCCGGGTCGTCGTCGACATCGGGAGCCACCTCCAGCTCCCGATCCCCCGCGGCCAGGACTTCCATCCCGGCGGGGAGTGGACTTTCGAGATCGCGGTCGAGCTGCTGGAGCGCTCCGCCATGCTCGATCGGCCCTACGCCGAATCCGAGGTGGTCCGCTACCTGGGGTGGCCGGCCCAGGCGATCTCGTACAAGGTTGGCGAGAAGGTGATCCTCGAGCTGCGGGACGAGCTGCAGGCCCGGCACGGCGCCGCCTTCGACGCCAAACGGTTCCACGCCGGCCTGCTCGAGGTGGGACCGGTCGGCCTCGACCTGCTCCGCCGCGAGCTCCTCGCCTGAATCCGCCAAACCATGTGCCGAGGCCCAGCAGAACCATGCAGCCGGCCTCGCGACGGGTGAGACGGGCGGCTCCTAGCATCGGGGGCATGGAGGCCTCCGAGAAGCTGATCGAGACGATCCGTAGCTCCCTCATCGGGAGCGACGAGGTGGTCGACGGCCCGTTCGGCCCCCGCAAGGTCACCTATGCCGACTACACCGCCTCGGGGCGTTCCCTCACCTTCATCGAGGACTTCATCCGCGACGTCGTGATGCCCTTCTACGCCAACACCCACACCGAATCCTCCGGCACCGGCCTCCAGACCACCCGGTTCCGGGAGGAAGCCCGCGACATCATCAGGCAGTGCGTCGGCGCCGGTCCCGACCACGCCGTGCTCTTCTGCGGCTCGGGGATGACCGGAGCCGTCGACCGCCTCATCGACGTGCTCGGCATCCGGCTCCCGAGCAACCTCGAGGACCGCTACCGGCTCTCCGACCACATCCCGGCCGAGCAGCGACCGGTCGTGTTCGTCGGACCCTACGAGCACCACTCCAACGAGCTCCCGTGGCGGGAATCGATCGCCGACGTGGTGACGATCCAGGAGGACGCCGACGGGCACGTCGACCTGCACCACCTCGAGGAGGAGCTCTCCCGCTACCGGGAGCGTCCCCTCCTGATCGGGTCGTTCTCGGCCGCCTCCAACGTCACCGGGATCCTCACCGACGTCGCCGCGGTGTCGACGCTGCTCCATCTCTACGGCGCCCTCTCCTTCTGGGACTATGCCGCGGCAGCCCCCTACGTCGAGGTGTCGATGCATCCGGGCAACGGTGACCTCGCCCGGCTCGACGCCATCTTCCTCTCCCCCCACAAGCTCATCGGGGGTCCGGGCACACCCGGGGTTCTGGTGGCCCGCCGCGAGCTGTTCACCAACCGGGTGCCTGCGGTGCCGGGCGGCGGCACCGTCGCCTACGTCAACCCGTTCGGACACCGCTACCTCGACGACGTCGAGCGCCGGGAGGAGGGAGGCACCCCGGGGATCATCGAGTCGATCCGGGCCGGACTCGTGTTCCAGCTCAAGCAGGCCGTCGGGGTGGAGGCGATCCGGGCCCGGGAAGCGTCGTTCATCTCCCGTGCCGTCGCCTCCTGGTCGCGGAATCCCGCCATCGAGATCCTCGGCAACCGCGACGCCGACCGGCTCTCGATCGTGTCGTTCGTGGTCCGCCACGGCTCCCGCTACCTCCACCACAACTATGTGGTGGCGCTGCTCAACGACCTCTTCGGCATCCAGTCCCGAGGCGGCTGCTCCTGCGCCGGCCCCTACGGGCATCGCCTCCTCGGCATCGACCTCGAGCGCTCCTACCGCTTCGAGCGGGAGATCGCCCGCGGTTGCGAAGGCATCAAGCCGGGCTGGGTGCGGGTCAACTTCAACTACTTCATCTCCGAGGAGGTGTTCGACTTCATCCTCGAGGCGGTCCATCTCGTCGCCACCGAGGGATGGAAGCTGCTCCCCTACTACCGCTTCGACCCGGCGACCGCCCTCTGGCGGCACCGGGAGCCGGCGGCGGAGCCGCCGCTCAGTCTGCACTCCGTCGGCTACGCCGGCGGGGAAATGTCCTACCCCCACCGTGATCACCCCCGCCACGGCGACGCCGCCCTCGCCGCCTACCTGGCGGAGGGGCGCCGCATCCTGACCGAGGCGGGAGCGGCCCCACCCCCGCCGCCGCTGGGGACGCCGGACGTCACCGAGGATTTTGAGCACCTCCGCTGGTTCCCGCTTCCCGACGAGATCGCGGCCGGGTGACGGCGATGGACGCTCCGACGATCTCCGCCGCCCCGCCCGACTGGTTCCGGCGCGCCCTCGCCGCCCCTTACGAGGAGCGGTGGATCCCCGTCGGCGGGGTTTCGATCCACTACGCGGACTGGGGGAACCGGGGCGCCCCCGGCCTGGTGCTCATCCATGGGGGGGCCGCCCATCTCCATTGGTGGACGTTCCTGGCGCCGATGTTCGCCTCCGACTGGCACGTCGTCGCCCTCGACCTCTCCGGCCACGGCGACAGCGGCCGGCGTGACGACTACTCGCACGAGGCGTGGGCCTGCGAGGTGCTCGGGGTGGCCCACGACGCCGGCTTCCCCGGCCCGCCGGTGGTGGTGGGGCACAGCCTCGGCGGCATGGTGGTGATCCAGGCGGCGTCGCAGCACGGCTCCCGCCTCGCCGGCGCCGTCGCCGTCGACTCGCCGGTGCGCCGCCCCGACCCGGAGTCGGAGGAGGCCGCCCGGGGCCGGGCCTTTCGCTCCCCCGGGGTCTACCCGGATCTGGAGACGGCGCTGCAGCATTTCCACCTGATCCCGCCCCAGCCCTGTGAGAACGGCTTCCTCCTCGATCACGTCGCCCGCCACTCCCTGCACGAGACTCCGGAGGGTTGGACGTGGAAGTTCGACCCGCATCTCTTCGCCCATACCCTGATCCCGCTCCGGGAGCAGCTCGCCAGCGTGCAGTGCCGTATCGCTCTCCTCCGCGGCGAGTACAGCGTGGTGGTGCCCCCGGACACGGCGGAGTACATGTACGACCTGCTGGGCCGCAACGCCCCGCTGGTGTCGATCCCCGAGGCGCACCACCACCTCCTCCTCGACCAGCCGCTCGCCTTCGTGGCCGCGCTGCGCACCCTGCTCGCCGACTGGGACCACTCGGTCCCGCGGCGCGGAGCGAGCGCAGCGGGGACGATGGCCTCAGGTCCCCCCTGCCCCCCGCCGATACCAGGGGAATCGCCGCCGGAGAGGTAGGTCGGAGCAACGTGACGAGGAATTCGTGATGGGCCAGTACCGCACGCCGACGCTCGGCCTGACCGAGGCGTACCACGTTGCTCACCGCTGGCTCGACCACATCGGGGCGACGCCGGAGTCGATCAGCGAACCGGTCGACGGCGTCGTCGAGCTTCGAAGCGGCGCTCTGGTGGCCCGCATCAAGGTCGACCGGTCACGGCTGGCCCAGTCGGCGGTCCTCGCCCTGCTCAAGGCCGTCGCCGAGCGTCACGAGGAACGGGAGCACCTCCACTGCCTGCTGTTCTCCGTCACCGGGTTCTCGGGGGGAGCCAAGACCCTCGCCGAGTCCCACAACGTCGGCCTCTTCGACCTCGACGCCATCGGCGACGTCCATCCGGTGACGACCTACGCCCGCAACATCATGCCGGCCGAGCCGCTGGAGCCTGCCTTCCTGTTCGTGCCGAGCGAGGAGGAGAGCAAACAGCAGGCCCGCGCCGAGCTGATGCCGTTCGGTCCGGTGGAGAACGACCCAAAGGACTGGCTCGATTGCCCGCGCTGTGGGGCGACGCATCACCGGAAGGCCAACTTCTGTGCGGCCTGTGGCGCCGACCTCACGGTCCGCAGCACCCTCACCACGACCTCCACCAAGATGCCGCCGCGAGGCCACGCCGCGGCGCCGCCTCAGCCGGCAACGATGGCGCCCGGCGCCGCCCCAGGTCCGTGGGGCGGCTCGACGCTACGATGCCGCACCTGCGGCTCCCAGGACATCGAGATGATCGGCCAGCCGCCGGTCCCGGGACGGACGCGGCGCTGAGCTACCCTCCGAGCCCCGATCCGGAGCAGGGATGGCTCGAGACCAGCACGAGGCGGGTGACCCGACGTGGGATCCCGACCAGTACCACCGATTCACCGGGCACCGGCTACGGCCGGCGCAGGAGCTGCTCGCCCGGGTCGATCATGCGGCCCCTCGCCTCATCCACGACGTCGGATGCGGGACCGGGGAGATGGCCCGGCTCATGGCGGAGCGCTGGCCCGAGGCGAGGGTGATCGGCTCCGATCTCTCCGCCGAGATGCTGGAGCAGGCCGCCGCGGTACCCAGCACCGTGGAGTGGCGCCGCCTCGACGTGCGAGATTGGGATCCTCCCGAGCCGCCCGACGTCGTCTACGCCAACGCGATGTTGCACTGGGTCGACGGCCACGACGACCTGTTTCCCCGCGTGGTGGGCTCCCTCGCCGACCGGGGTGTGCTGGCGATCCAGATGCCGCTGTCGTGGGGGGAGCCTTCGCACCGACTCATCCGGGAGGTGCTCGCCACCGGCGGCGAAGGGGGACGGCCCCTGGGCCCCGACGGTCTCAGGACGCGGATCAACCGGTGCCCGGTGCACGAGGCGGCCTGGTACCACGATCTGCTGGCGCCACTCGTGCGCCGCCTCGACATCTGGGAGACCCGCTACCTCCAGGTGCTGGAGGGGCCAGATGCGGCGCTGGAGTGGGTGAAGGGGACGGCGCTGCTGCCGGTGCTGGAGCAGCTCGACGACGCCGAGTTGGAACGCTTCTTCGCCGCCTACCGCCCCGCCCTGGCGAAGGCGTACCCACCGCGACCGAGTGGCGTCACCCTGTTTCCGTTCCCGCGCCTGTTCCTGGTCGCTGCCCGGTAGGCGGCACGGGTCGGCGGCGCCGGCGCGAGAAAGGCGGCCCGGAGGCCGCCCTTCTCATTCCTCCGACGTGGGAGGTGCAGGTCGGGGGTGGAGCTCTTCCGCCTCACCCTGGCCCTGCCGGTTCCTACCCGCGGCGGGCGCCGGTCTCTCACCGCTCGGCGAAGACGGCTGTCTTCGCCCATTCCCTCCCTTGACCGTGCCCAACTAACTATAGACGCGGAGTCAGGAACTCAAGGACCGTTTTTTGGGGGGCCTGCCTGACCTCGCGTTGTCTCGCCCGGTGCCCGATCGTTCAATCGCCAGCCGGCTGGAGGAAGATGGTGCCGAGCGGCGGGATGCTGAACTGGAGTGATTGGGGACGGCCGTAGGCGGCGACGGCCCGGGTGGCGACCCGCCCCCGCGGTCCCCGACCCTGCCCCCCGTAGCGCCGCGCGTCGGAGTTGAGCACTACCTCCCACTCGCCGACGGCGCCGACGCCGATGCGGTGCGACTTGCGGGCCTGCCCGGTGAAGTTGCAGACGACGACCATCTGGGTGCCGTGCCCGTAGCGGTTGAAGGCGACGATGCCGGTCTGGTGGCCGGTGTCGATCCATCCGAAACCGGCCTGGTCCTGGTCGCGCGCCCACAACGCCGGGTGCTCCCGGTACACGTGGTTGAGGTCCCGCACCCAGCGCTGCATGCCCTGATGACGCGGCTGGCGCAGCAGCCGCCAGTCGAGCGAGGCGTCGTGGTTCCACTCGGAACGCTGGGCGAACTCGTCACCCATGAACAGCAGCTTCTTGCCGGGGAGGCCGTACATGTAGCCGTAGAGGGCGCGCAGGTCGTCGAAGGACCAGGCGCCCCGCCCCGACATCTTGCGGATCATCGACCCCTTGGCGTGCACCACCTCGTCGTGGGAGAACGGAAGGATGAAGTTCTCGTTGTAGGCATACAACATGCGGAACGTCAGCTCGTCCTGGTGCATCGTCCGGTACTCGGGCCAGTGCGACAGGTAGGAGAGGGTGTCGTTCATCCATCCCAGGTCCCACTTGTAGACGAACCCGAGGCCCCCTTCCTCGACCGGACGCGACACCCGGGGCCAGGCGGTCGACTCCTCGGCGACGGTGAAGGTGCCGGGGTTGCCGGACAGCACCGTCGGGTTCAGGTCACGCAGGAAGTCGATCGCCTCGAGATGCTCCCGCCCCCCGTGGACGTTCGGCTCCCACTCCCCGTCCTCGCGGGAGTAGTCGAGGTAGAGCATCGACGCCACCGCGTCGACCCGGATCCCATCGACGTGGTAGCGATCGAGCCAGAAGCTGGCGCTGGAGGTGAGGAAGCTGCGTACCTCGGGCCGCCCGTAGTTGAAGATGGCGCTGTGCCAGTCGGGGTGCCATCCCCGTCGCGGGTCGGGATGCTCGTAGAGGGCGGTGCCGTCGAAGGTGAGCAGGGCGTGCTCGTCACCGGCGAAATGGGACGGGACCCAATCGAGGATGACCCCGATCCCGGCTAGGTGGAGCTGGTCCACCAGGTACATGAAGTCCTGGGGGTCGCCGTAGCGGGAGGTGGGGGCGAAGTAGCCGGTCGTCTGGTAGCCCCACGACGGGTAGTAGGGGTGCCCGGTGACGGGAAGGAACTCGACGTGGGTGAAGCCGAGGTCGGTGACGTAGTCGACGAGGCGGGGAGCCAGCTCCCGGTAGGAGTACGACTCGGAGGGGCGCTTCTTCATCCACGACCCGACGTGGATCTCGTAGATGTCGAGCGGGCCGTCGGGGTCGTGGCCCCGGCGCCGCTGCTCCATCCAGTCGCGGTCGGACCATTGGTAGCCGAGGTCCCACACCAGCGAGGAGTGCTGCGGCGGCACCTCGGTGGCAAAGGCGTAGGGGTCGGATTTCTCCACCACCGGTCCGCGCCGGGTGCGGATGCGGTAGCGGTAGGCGTCGCCGGTCTTCGCCCCGGGCACGTATCCCCACCACACCCCGCCCGGTCCCGCTTCGAGCACACCGTGCTTGCGGTCCCAATCGTTGAAGTCGCCGATGACGGACACCTGACGGGCGGTGGGGGCCCACACCGCAAAGCGGGCCCCCTTGGCGGTGAGGTGGGCGCCGAGGTAGCGGTAGGCGTCGTCGAGGCGTCCCCGGCCGAAGCGTTGGGCGTTGCGGATGCTGAGCGGTCTCCTCATGGCTCCCCGGTTGGTCGTCCCGAGGCTACCCGGCCGTCGCCGCCGGGCACCACTCACCAGACCCGATCCTCCTTGGCCTCGTCGTAGTAGTCGAGGCGGTGGATGGGAAACACGATCGACGTCATGAGGTTCATGACGTGGGCGGTGATCCGCTTCAGGAACCGGTAGAAGAGCGCCCGGGCCACCGCGTCGGAGGCGGGCCCGGTGGAGGTGAACGCCGCCTTGACGTGGTCGTCGTACTCGTCGAGCAGGGCGTCGGCCTTGGCGATCAGCTCCTGGGCCCGCGCGATGTCGCGGGATTCGAACACCGCCGCCGCCTCGTCGATGAGCCGCCCGACGCTGTCCCGGTAAGACTCCAGCTCCTCCCGGTCCGGGGCGGAGGTGAAGTCGGCCCCGTACTTGGCGAGGTCGTAGATGTTCTTGGCGTAGTCGCCGATCCGCTCGGCGTCCTTGACCACGCTCATGTAGACGAGGGTCTCGGGAACGTCGACGGGGCCGGCCACCGAGGCGTGGATGACGAGGGCCTTACGCACCTCCTGCTGGGCGACGTTGATGCCCTTGTCGGTGCCTTTGACCTCGTGCTTGGCGGCCTTGGAGGCACCTCCCCCGAAGACCGCGGCCATGGCGGCGTCATAGACGGTTCTCCCGTCACGCACCATCTGGGCGAGGCGGTCTTCCACCTCCTGGAGCGTGGAACGGGCCGAGGAACGGAAGAACTCGAACACCATGTCAATTGCTCCTATCTGAAAATCAGGATACCAAGCAGGGGTATCACCACGAACATGCCCAACGTGTAGGCGACGGCGATCGGTTTGCGGTGCACCGCCACCACCGCCAGCTTCTCGGCCATCGTGACCGGGAGGTAGCGAAGCCGGGGCGACGGATAGATGATGGCGATGGCGGCGACGTTGAAGAGGGTGTGGGTGAGCGCGATGGTCAGGGCGTCGACCTCCCCGGTGGCGAGCGCCGCCAGCAGGGCGGTGATCGTCGTCCCCACATTGGCCCCCAGGGTGATCGGGTAGGCGTTGCGCAACACCAGGATCCCGGAGGCGACGAGTGGGATCAGCATCGAGGTGGTGATGCTGGAGGACTGCACCGCCATCGTCACGATCATCCCGACCAGGATCCCGACGATGCCACTGCGGCGCAGGGCGGCGTTGAGGGTGCGCTCGATCCGGTTCGCCACCAGCGACCGCATGTTCTTGGTGATGAAGGTGAGGGTGACGAAGACGAGGGCGACCCCGGTGACCAGAGCGAGGACCCCCATGGCGGTGGCGTTCCCGGCGATCGCCTCGAGGGTCGTTTCGATGCGGGTCACCCCCCAAGTCACCGCTCCCTTGATGGGGCTGTCGAAGGTTCCGCCGGAGGCGCCGCCCGAGAGGAGTTGGGCGATGTCTCGTGCCAGGGTCGACAGCAGGTGAGTGCCCAGCTCGAGTGGGAGCAGCAGGGCGACGGCCATGATGTTGAAGAAGTCGTGCATCGTGGCGGCGCTGAATGCCAGCTCGAACTCGCGCGATTGCCGCATGTGCGCCAGCGACACGATGGTGTTGGTGACGGTGGTGCCGATGTTGGCGCCCATAACCATGGGGACTGCGTTGGAGACGGGGAGCACTCCGGCGGCCACCAGCCCGACGATGGTGGACGTCGTCGCCGAGGAGGACTGCACCAGGACCGTGGCGAGGATGCCGACCAGCAGGCCGACGAACGGGTTCTCCACCCCGCGGAACAGGCTGTCGGTGAATCCGCTGCCGAGGTGCCCGATGCCGCGTTCGAGCAGGCCGACGCCGACGAGGAAGAGGTAGAGGAGGCCGATGACGAGGGCGGCACGCGCCGGAGTGCGCAGTCGCCCCGGGGGCACGGCCGACACAGACGACGCGTGGCCTACATCCATTGTTGCGCGGTCTCCCAGTCCTCCGATACCGCGGGAGCCTGTCTAGATGACGGAGATGATTCCACCAAATCGTCTTCGGGTCGGCGGCGCCGCCGCCGGTAGGGTGAGGCGGTGAAGTACGCGGTCGACGTCCCCAACTTCGGGTACTGGGCCGATCCGCGCCGGATGGCGGGCTTCGCCGCCGGGGTGGAACGAGCCGGTTGGGACGGGCTCTCGCTGTGGGATCACATCCTGGCCTGGGACGGGAACGAGGTAGCCGACCCATGGGTGCTGCTGGCGGTGGCGGCGACGGCGACCGAGCGCCTCACCTTGATGTCGATGGTGACGCCGCTGCCTCGCCGCCATCCCTGGAAGCTGGCGCGGGAGGCGGTGAGCATCGACCTGCTCAGCGAGGGGAGGCTGGTGCTGGGTGTCGGCATCGGTTACCCGCCGGAGGAGGAGTTCGGCCGCTTCGGGCTGCCGGTCGACAATCGGGCCCGGGCCGACATGCTCGACGAGGGTCTCGAGGTGATCACCGGTTTGTGGACCGGCGAGCCATTCGAACACTCCGGCGAGCACTACCGGGTCGGGCCGGTGACCTTCCTCCCCAAGCCGCTGCAGCAGCCCCGCATCCCGATCTGGGTGGCCGGGATGTGGCCGAGCCGGCGTCCGTTCCGGCGGGCGGCCCGCTGGGACGGGGTCGCCCCGATCGCCTTCGAGCACGGTGAGTTCCGGGACATCACCCCGGCCGACGTGGAGGCGATGCTGGCCCTGGTCGCCGAGCATCGCTCCCCTGCGGAACCGTTCGAAGTCGCGGTGGCGGGCTCGGTCCTGACCAGGGGCGCCACCGGACGCGACGAGGCGGCAGCGCTCGCCGCCGCCGGGGCCACCTGGTGGCGGGAGGGGTGGGACCCGGCATCGGGGATGGCGCTGCAGACCTGGATCGAGCGGATCATGGAGGGCCCGCCCGGCTGAGCGGATCGGTCAGCGGGCCCGCCGCATCCCGATCCATTCCAAGATCGCCAGGTCGAGCATCCCCAACCCGACGGCCCCAAGCGCCCATTCGGCGCGGGCGAGGAGGGCGTCGGGGAAGGCGACCACCACCACCACGATGGCGGCCACGCCCACCAGGTTCCCGGCGACGACGGCTGCGGCGCCGCCGATCGCCGGCGGGACGCGACGCACCACCCAAACCACCATGACGACCCAGGGCATCAGCGCCAGCCCGATCCCGAGCGGCACACCGAACGGCACGTCGGCGAACCGGCCCACCGGGCCGGCCAACACCACCAGCAGCAGCAGGAATGCCCCCGACACCCAGGCGTCGGTCCACAGGACGCCGCGCAAGAAGCGGGAGGCGGAGACCGCCTCTTCGGTGACCGGTGGCGGCGAGATCATGATTCCTCCTCGGGTCCGACCCCGCCATCGTGCGCCGCAACGGTGAGCGAATCAAGGACTCACCGGACGGGGGGCGGCCCCGGGGTAGGGCCGCCCCGCCGCCGGCGATTCGGCTCCTCTGCGCCTGGTCTCCGGTCTGGAACCGGTCATCGGGCGTGGAGCATCTGGCGGGCGGCATCGTGCTGCCGGACACGGCTGCGCCGCTGCTCGTCGGCCCGGCGCGGCAGGCGCCATGCGACGGCGCCGTGCTGAGCGACGACCCGCTCAATGCGCTGTTGGTGGGGTACGTATTGCACTGCTTCCCTCCTCTCGCACTCGTACCTGCTCCTTCTGGGTGGCGACGAGCCCGCCACGCCGCATCGAGGGCCGCCGGCCGGCTGATCAGGCCGTGACGCCGGCTCGGTGGCCTGCGAAGCAACGTGACGGGTTCGCCGTCGCGGAACGGGGAGGGATCGAACCTCTGGAATCTCCCGACGAGACCCGTTCCAGGGGATCCCGGGTGGGGCCGTGAAGAAAGCCGCCCCGGGGGCGGCTCCTCTACGGAATCGGCGGGACGGAACGGTTAGTGGAAGTTCTCGTCTCCACGGCCGAGAGGAGCCGGGGTGCCGGTGCCGAAGGCACCGACCGTGCTGCCGGGCACGTCCCCGGTGAGGGGCGCACCAATGCAGAACGTGGTGAGATCACGGCGATTGATCGTCTTCATCGGCCCCTCCTCTCTCGTCGTCGGTTCCAGATACGAAATACGCCGCAACTCCCCCGGAGGGGTGTCACGGCCGAGGCGGCACTATGCCAGGCCAGAACGCGGGTGTCAAGTACGGTGGCGCGGGCCCAAGCTCCGACCGGCGGAACTCGCCGGCGTCGCAGTGCGGAATCGAGGCGATCGTCTCAGCCGGCGACGCGCAACGCCGCCGCCACCCGGTCGGCGAAAGCCCGGATCTGCTCCGGGTCTCGCCAGTCGCCGGCCACATTCTTGGTCATCTTGGAGGCGATGAAGCCCTTGGCGTCGGGCTCGAGCCGGCCTCCGATCGTCTCCACCGGCGGTGCCCCGACCTTCTCGGCGAGGGCCGCCACCTTGCCAGGGAGCTTCTGTGGCTTGGACGCCCCCTCGTCACCGAGCGGCCCGCTGTGGAAGATCCACACCGGCGGGTGCTGCGGGTCCTTGGCGAGCCGGCGCAGCGCCCGGATCGCGTCGGATTGCCACCGCCCGGCGTAGAGGGCACTCCCCAGCACCACGGCGTCGTAGTCCCGGAACGACCGGGCCTTCCCCGCCGGAGACAGATCGACGTCCAGATTGTCTTCCCGGAGGCGGTCGGCGACGGCCTCGGCGATGCCTCCCGTCCCGCCCCGTTTTGATGCGTACGCCACCAGCACCCGTGTCATCACAACCTCCTCGCAGCGGGCACCTCGATCCGAGCGTACTCCCGACCGGAATACGCCGCTCGGGCCGTTCCACTCTCCGGAAAGGGCCCGATGCTCCTACTAGGGTGCCGACCTTCGGCACTCTGCATCGTGTGGCGAGGAGACGAAGTGCTGTCCTGCCTGGGGATCGTGAAACGTTTTGGTGACGTCGTCGCCCTCGACGGCGCCACCTTCGAGGTGCAACCCGGCCGCATCCTCGGGTTCCTCGGCCCGAACGGAGCCGGCAAGACCACCGCGATGCGGTGCATCTTCGGGCTCGTCCGCCCCGACGCCGGTGAGGTGCGGTGGAACGGCGAGCCGGTCACTCCCGAACAGCGGCTCCGCTTCGGCTACATGCCTGAGGAACGCGGCCTCTACCCGAAGATGACGATCCGGGAGCAACTCGTCTACTTCGCCCGGCTCTCCGGGCTGGGACGCACCGAGGCGAACGAGGCGGCCGATCGCTGGCTCACCACCTTCGGCCTCAGCGACCGGGCCTCCTCCAAGCTGGAGGAGCTGTCACACGGCAACCAGCAGCGGGTCCAGCTGGCGGCGGCGCTGGTGCACGACCCCGAGCTCGCCGTGCTCGACGAGCCCTTCGCCGGACTCGATCCGATCGGGATGGAGGCACTGGCCGAGACGTTGCACACCCTGGCAGCCTCCGGCGTCGGCATCATCTTCTCCAGCCACCAGCTCGATCTGGTGGAGGACGTCTGCCAAGACGTCGTCATCATCCACCAGGGCCGGGTGGTGCTCACCGGCGACCTCGACACGCTGCGGGCCCGCTCCGAGCACCGTCACCTCGTCGTCGAAGTCGACGGTGCCCCGTGGGCGCCCGACATTCCGGGGGTGGAACGGATCGAGAGCCGCAAAGGCCGGCCCCGCTACCTGGCCCGGCACGACACCGGCATCGACCAGATCCTGGCGCGGGCACAGCAGGAAGGCGAGGTCACCCGCTTCGCCTTCGAGCCGCCCAGCCTCTCCGACCTGTTCCGGGAGGCGGTGGCGCGATGAGCGGTCGACGGATGAAGAGCGTCACCCAGATCCGGCACATCGCCGTCCGTGAAATCAAGCAGCGGGCGCGCAGCCGTGCCTTCCTGGTCACGATGGTGCTCGTGGTCGGGTTGGTGCTGTTCCTCGGCCAGCTCATCGCCTGGGAGACGCGGGACGAGCCGACCTCTGTCATCGGGGTCGCCGGGGAGGCGCCTGCCGGCATCGAGGCCGCCCTCGACAGCGCCGCCGCCGCCTTCGACGTCGACATCGACGTGCGCCGCTACCCGGATGCCGCCACCGCCGAGCAGGCGGTGCAGGACGGCGACGCCGCCGTCGCCCTCGTCGGCACCTCGAACCTGGTGTGGAAGGCCGATCCCGATCTCCGCCTCGCAGCCATCGTCAACGGCGCCGTGGACGACCTCGCCCGCCGCCAGCAGGCCGCCGAGCTGGGGCTCACCCCCGAGCAGGTCAACGCCCTGGTGGCGCCGCCGCCGCTCCCCAACCAGCGATTGCAGCAGGAGGACCCCGAGGAGGGGCCGCGCCGCATCGGCGCCAACATCGGCACCTTCCTGCTCTACATGGCGATCCTCATGTTCGGCCAGTTCGTGATGATGGGCGTGACCGAGGAGAAGTCGAGCCGCGTCGTCGAGGTGGTGCTGTCGCGGGTGCGCCCCTACCAGGTCCTCGCCGGGAAGGTCATCGGCATCGGCCTGCTCGGCCTGGCGCAGGTGGTGATCCTCGGCGGCGCCATCCTGCTGTCGCTCACCACGTTCGAGATCGCCGACGTCTCCCTTCCCAGCCTGGGGGGCAGCATCCTGCTCTCGGTCGTCGCCTGGTTCCTGCTCGGGTACGCCTTCTACAGCGTCATCTATGCCGCCCTCGGAGCCACCGTGTCCCGCCAGGAGGACATCCAGAGCGTGGCGATGATCCCGGTGCTGTTGCTCATCCCCGGGTTCTTCATCTCGATCCTGGCGCTCGACGATCCCACCACCACGCTGGTGCGGATCACGTCCTTGATCCCGCCCACCTCGCCGATGGTGATGCCGACCCGCATGGCCGTGACCTCGGTTCCGCTGTGGGAGGTGGCGGTGTCGGTCGGGCTGCTGCTCGCCGCCACCTACGGCCTGATCCGCCTCGGCGGCAGGATCTACGCCGGCGCCATCCTGCGGCTCGGCGCCAAGGTGAGGCTGCGGGACGCCTGGAAGGCGGCCGAGTAGGAGGGTCGAAGAGTCCGCCGAAGGCGAACGATTCGAGGAGAGTCACGGTTCCGCCGCCTCGCTGCACACCCCCCTCGACTCAGCCGCCAGCCTCGCTGGCGCTTCATCGGTCCCCCCTTTTCCGCAAGGGGCAACGACAGCATGGCTCGCCGGTCCCCCCTGATCCCAGGAGGGACGAGGAAGCGCTC